>CEWR01100728.1_pt1 | contig 29565 bp, 28 predicted proteins | sample 356321 | NCBI WGS metagenome assembly CEWR01 (sample SAMEA2621551, study PRJEB7988) | marine metagenome | biome: marine biome (ENVO:00000447); feature: mesopelagic zone (ENVO:00000213); material: "saline water (ENVO:00002010), including plankton (ENVO:xxxxxxxx)" | depth 790 m
ATTGTAGAAATAGGTACATCATTAGGGGTTCCTTCAAAAGGATTTTCACCGGTTCTTCCTATCCGTTCCATAGTATGAAAAACCCAGGCAACAATTACATAAAACGGAATGGTAAACCAAATAAAATATTCTCCAATAAATGGATTATAAGTACTTACTTCCTTTCCAATATCTGCAAATTGAGGAACCAATGCTAAGGGTAATAAGAGTACAAAAGTCCACATAAATAAATGGTTTAAAGTAGCAAACTGTCTTGGGTAAGGAAAGTTTTTAATTCGTTCACTCTTTCCTTGTAGACTAAATAGTTCTTGAATTACACCTTCCAATTCTAAAAAAGAAAATTCCCATATAATTCCTTTTTCTTTTAAGAATTTTAAATGTTTCGATTGCAAATATAAAACCGCAGTCTGTTTATTGTTTTTACTCATGATATACTTAAAATCACTTTCAGATATATACGGTTTAATATCCTTATCTAAGGAGGAATCATGTTCTGGAGGACGTATGTCCCATTCATTGTTAGTTTTGTGTTTTATGGAAGTTTCCCATTGTCTAATTTCTCTCATAGCATGACGTAAAGCCGTCATCCACGCAATGTGTCTATAGGTTAATGTTTTTATCTCTTTTTGTAAATCTGTTTCATTTACAGGAGTTTTATTGTGTTCATTGGTAACCATATCTTGTATAAATACTCCAAAAGTTCTTGAGGTATTTACAATTCCTCCCCAGATTTTTCTTGCTTCCCAAATTCTACTATAAGCAGCATTATTTTGAAATCCAATAACAAAGGCTACTGCTGTACCTATTAAAGCCAAAGGTGTCCAAGGAATTCGTAGCCATATTAAATCGAAAAAAAAATAGGCAGAAACACTTAATGTAATAATAATTAGAAATAAAAGTGTTTCAAAACGCGTCCATATTACCATTTGAAAAATGGAATAAGTTTTTTTTGTGTACATATTGGATATTAATTTCTATATTAAAAATAAGATTTTATTTTTCAAAAAGATGGTCGATATTTTTAAAAGCTTTGAATTCTAGAGCGTTATTTTCAGGATCCATAAAAAACATAGTTGCTTGTTCGCCAACCTTACCTTTAAACCGAATATAAGGCTCGATAATAAATTCAATATTATTTAATTTTAATTTTTTGGCTAAATTCTCCCATTGTTCCCATTCTAAAACCACTCCAAAATGTGGAACAGGTACTTCATGACCATCTACTGGATTAGAAATGTGTTTTTCATTTATTTCAAAAGCTGGTTTTTGATGAATCACCAATTGATGACCAAAAAAATTAAAATCTACCCAATTTTCAGAGCTTCTACCTTTTTTACATTCTAGTACTTTATTATAAAATTCACTACATTTTGATAAGTTTGAAACAGGTATGGCTAGATGGAAAGGGTTCATAAAATCAATTTTTATTTAATTCATTAATACAAGTTTGGTGGTCGAAACTTGATAATTGTTTCTTATTAATTTTGCAATATAAATTCCATTAGGAAATCCTTTAGTATTCCATTTTATGGAAGTTTTACCCATAAGATTCTTAATAGACGAAACTTTCTGTCCGTTTATATTAAAAATTTCTATTTCTTGGGTTTCAGTAAAGCTATTAAAATTTAAGATAGTTTCTGACTGAAAAGGATTGGGAGTATTATAAAACTTAAGTTTCGAATTAGATATATCAATAAGGTCTAAATTTAAATCAATTTTTAATTTTAATCCCACTGGGCGATGATCTGAAATGTTTTCATCATACTCAGACCAACCGTTAGTAAGGTATTCATCAATTTTAATGGTAGCTATTTCAGAATCGTTATGCTCAAATTCATCAAACAATTCATTCGTTATCATTATGTGATCTAAATGTGAAGGCCAAGACGGGTAGGACCAATTTGAGCTACTTCCGGAAGCAATATCAATGTCGGTAAATAAATAGTTGTTAGACTCATTTAAAAACATTTGAAAAACGTTGTTTTGAGTAGCATCGGTTATGTCGTCATTTAAATCTCCTAACATAACAACATTTTCATTCGGAAAATTAGAATCAATAAATTCCTTTAGCAATAAATTTGCTTGATACCTTCTGGTTTCTTCATCGTTTGAATTGGTAATATCTAAATTACCATCACCACAACATTTTAAATGATTATTAATTACAATAATTCTATTATTCAGATAATTTAAATCCATCACCATGGGAGCTCTAGGAAAAGAACTCCAGTACTGAGAAGAGGTGTAAATTTCGTAGATATCGTTTATTTCTATAACTTCTGGATTATAGATATAAGCCAGTCCAGCAAACCATGAAGATTCAAGGTAGCCATTGTAAGAACTCAAACTACCAACCATTTGTTCAAAATAATTAATATTTTCTACTTCTTGAATGGCAATTAAATCAACATCTAAAGCTTCAATAATTTCTGAAACATAATTAACTGTTGTTTGTCCATTTTTCGGAAAATGTTCAATATTCCAAGTCATAATTTCAAAGGTATCCTCAGTGCCAAAAGATAATTCTTGAATTTGAGCATCTAAAAAAAAAGAACTCATCAATAAAAATAAAATTGTAAATTTTGAAATCATATATATGTTTTAATTCTTCAAAAAGTAATGAAAATTGTATTTAGCCACTAAGTTAACAAAAAGAATCTTTTCATTTAATAAATTAGATATTAGTTATCTAAAAAGTGCCATTTAAAAATAATTTTTTGTAAAATATTTTTCGGTGCAAAGCTTAAATGTTGCTCTTACCGACCGCTTAGTTTTGTGTGATCGGTCTAGGAGTAAAACCAGAGTTTAGTTTATCTTTGCCAAAAATTACTATATGGCACATAAAGCAGGTTTCGTTAATATAATTGGAAATCCAAACGTTGGTAAAAGTACCTTAATGAATGCCTTTGTTGGGGAACGGTTATCGATTATTACTTCTAAGGCACAAACTACAAGACATCGTATTTTAGGCATTGTAAATGGAGAGGATTTTCAAATGATATTGAGCGATACTCCTGGGATTATCAAACCTGCATACCAGTTACAAGAAAGTATGATGGGTTTTGTGAAATCTGCTTTCGAAGATGCCGATGTGCTACTTTATTTAGTAGAATTAGGAGAAAAAGAATTAAAAGATGAAGCTTTTTTTAATAAAATAACTGCTGCTAAAATTCCAGTTTTATTGCTTATTAATAAAATTGATATAGGAAATGAAAAATTGCTTTCAGATGCTATGAAACTTTGGTCGGAAAAAGTTCCAAACGCTCAAATATTTGCTATTTCTGCACTTGAGAATTTTGGTGTTAAAGAAGTGTTTCAACAAATAATTTCATTACTACCAGAGTCTCCTGCATTTTATCCTAAAGATCAATTAACAGATAAACCAGAGCGGTTTTTTGTTAATGAGATTATTCGTGAAAAAGTTTTAATTCATTACAAAAAAGAAATTCCTTATTCTGTAGAGATAGATACTGAAGAGTTTTTTGAAGAGGAAACTATTATCCGAATGAGAAGTGTGATTATGGTCGAAAGAGAAACCCAGAAGGGAATTATAATTGGACATAAAGGAACAGCTATTAAAAGGGTAGGAGTTGAAGCTAGAAAAGATTTAGAGAAGTTTTTTGGTAAACAAGTTCATATGGAACTTTACGTTAAGGTTAATAAAAACTGGCGTAATAACGATAGGCAGTTAAAACGATTTGGGTACAATCAATAGTTTTTAAAAACCAAATTAGAATAAGGTCAATCTCCAACAATTACAAAAAGCCCAATTACTGCAAAATGAAAAAATATAAACATAGTCCAAACGGAAGATTTTGTTTCAAATAATTCCTTCAATTCGCTTTTTGTAGCGTCTAGCTCATCAATCTCAAGGTGTAATTGTGGAGGTCAAAAATGTTAATCTGTATTTAGAATCTGAATAAAAACGTGATTATCAATTCTTGAAACTATAAATTTATTTTGTGACTCTTTAGTGTTTCCGATGGTTTTTAAGGTTTTTTCGTTATTTTTATTAATCTCAAGTTTAAATCTGGGTCTAAATATTATTTCGTTTTCTAGGCTCATATGGGGTGAAATTAGAGTGTGATTTAGAGTTTTTTCTTCAAATAGTAAAGCCTACCTTTGCAGCCAATAAAAACGATATGAGTATAGTAGCCATTGTAGGAAGACCAAACGTAGGGAAATCTACTTTATTTAATAGATTAATTCAACGTAGAGAAGCAATTGTAGATGCTGTTAGTGGTGTTACCAGGGACCGTCATTATGGAAAAAGTGATTGGAATGGGAAAGTTTTTTCTTTAATAGATACGGGAGGATATGTAGTTGGAAGTGATGATATATTTGAAGAGGAAATTGATAAGCAAGTTGAACTAGCTATTGATGAGGCCGATGCGATTATATTTATGACGGATGTTGTTTCTGGAGTTACTGGTATGGACGAAGACGTTACTAAGCTTTTACGAAAATGCGCAAAACCTATTTTTTTAGTTGTTAATAAAGTTGACAGTGCTAAAAGAACCGATGATGCTGTTGAGTTTTATTCGCTTGGATTTGAAAAATACTATATCATGTCTAGTATTAACGGTAGTGGTACTGGAGAATTACTTGATGATTTAATAAAGGTACTTCCTGAAGAAGAAGAAGTTGAAGAGGAAAGTGAATTACCTCGTTTTGCTGTTGTTGGGAGACCTAATGCTGGGAAGTCTTCATTTATTAATGCGTTAATTGGAGAGAATAGATACATTGTAACTGATATTGCTGGTACTACTAGAGATAGTATTGATACTCATTATAACCGATTCGGTTTTGAGTTTAACTTAGTAGATACTGCTGGAATTCGTAGGAAAAGTAAAGTTAAAGAAGATTTAGAGTTTTACTCTGTAATGAGAAGTGTTCGAGCTATCGAACATTGTGATGTTGCAATTCTTGTTCTGGATGCTACAAGAGGTTTTGACGGTCAGGTTCAAAAAATATTTTGGCTAGCTCAAAAAAATAATAAAGGAGTTGTTGTTTTAGTAAACAAATGGGATTTAGTTGAAAAAGATCACAAAAGTGTAAAAGAATTTGAGAAAATAATTCGGTCACAATGCGAGCCTTTTACTGATGTACCAGTAATTTTTATTTCGGTACTTACAAAACAACGTATTTTTAAAGCAATTGAAACTGCTGTTGAAGTATTTAAAAATAGAAGTAAAAAAATTAAAACTAGTGAACTTAATGAGGTAATGCTTCCCATCATTGAAGCGTATTCCCCACCTGCATATAAAGGAAAATATGTAAAGATTAAGTATTGTATGCAATTACCGATTCCGTATCCAAGTTTTGCGTTTTTCGCTAATTTACCTCAATATGTAAAGGATCCTTATAAAAGATTTCTCGAAAATAAATTACGTGAGAAATTCGATTTTCATGGAGTACCGATTACGGTTTATATAAGGAAGAAATAGAGGGGATTATAAATGGTCTTTAATTTTAAGTAATTCGGTTTTTACAGTTTCTAATTTTCTGATAATCTCAAAATTACTTATTGTTTTGTGTTTATTTTCTTTAAGATGTGTTTTTGCGCCCTCAAGCGTAAAACCACGTTCTTTAACTAGATGGTATATGAGTTCTAAATTCTTAATGTCTTCAGGTGTGAATTTGCGGTCACCTTTTGCATTTTTTTTAGGCTTGATTACATCAAATTCTTTTTCCCAAAAACGTATTAAAGAGTTATTTACAGAAAATGCTTTAGCAACTTCTCCAATTCCATAATATCTTTTTTCAGGTAGTTCTATTTTCATTTAATCTAATGATTGATTTTCTTGTCCTGCAACTTTTAGTAATTCAGCAAATTCTTCAGGAGTAAGGTTTCCGTAATAGAAATTAATAGGATTTAAATTTCTCCCATCTTTAAATATTTCATAATGTAAGTGTGGTGCTTGTGACCTGCCAGTACTTCCTACAAAGCCAATTAAATCACCACGTTTGACTTTTTGTCCTTTTTTAACAGCATACTTATAAAGGTGTGCATATAAGCTAACATATCCAAATCCATGATCAATTCTAACGTGACGGCCATATCCAGATGAGCGTCTATCAGCCCTCTTTACAACACCATTACCTGTTGCATAAATTGGAGTGCCTCTTGGAGCTGAAAAATCCATTCCTTTGTGGAATTTTCTAGCTTTTGTAAATGGATCTGATCGATATCCAAAGCCAGAAGCCATACGCGTTAAATCTTCATTTTTTACGGGCTGAATTGTAGGAATGGCTTTTAATAATTTTTCTTTTTCTTCGGCAAGTATTGCTATTTCATCTAAAGATTTAGATTGCACAACAATTTGTTTAGTTATAATATCTATTTTTTTGCTAGTACTTATAATTAAATTTGAATTATCAAAACCTTCTAAATTTTTATAGCGATTAACTCCTCCAAAACCTGCTTTTCGTTGTTCTTCAGAAATTGGATTTGCTTCAAAATAAACTCTATAAATTGTATTATCTCGTTCTTCAACTTCAGATAAAACTCTTTGAGCTTGCCCCATCTTTTTATTTAATAACTCAAATTGTAACTCCATATTAACAAGCTCTCTTTTTAAAGCTTTTTCTTTTGGAGTTTCAATATATGGGATGTTTAAATAGATGATAAGTAGCATAAAACCACTTAATAACATGCCTAATAAACTAAGAAAGAAAATTTTAGTTTTTCTACCTTTTTTATATTCTAATTTTCTGTACGATAAGGTATCACTATCGTAGTAATATTTTACTTTAGCCATACGTTAAAAAATCTTATTTTTGCTCATTGGGGAAACTGATTACAATCAAAAACGAAACACAAATATAGAAATTGTGCAAGAAACCCCCTAATTAGGCTTGTTATTAAAAAATTAACTTATGACTTCAAAGGAAATACGTTCCAGATATTTAGATTTTTTTAAATCGAAATCACATTCAATAGTGCCGTCAGCGCCTATGGTAATTAAAGATGATCCAACTTTAATGTTTATAAATGCAGGGATGGTTCCTTTTAAAGAATATTTTTTAGGTCAAAAAAAAGCAGTAAATAAACGTGTTACAGATTCCCAAAAGTGTTTACGTGTTTCTGGAAAACACAACGATTTAGAAGAGGTTGGTAAAGATACTTATCACCATACTATGTTTGAAATGCTAGGAAATTGGAGTTTTGGTGATTATTTTAAAAAAGATGCTATTACTTGGGCTTGGGAGTTTTTAACAAAAGAGCTTAAAATTGATAAAGACTGTTTATACGTTAGTGTTTTTGAAGGTTCTGATGAAGACGGACTAACTTTTGATCAAGAAGCGTTTGATTTTTGGAAAGAATTTGTTGACGAGGACAGAATAATAAACGGAAATAAAAATGATAATTTTTGGGAAATGGGCGCTCAAGGACCTTGTGGACCTTGTTCTGAGATTCACGTAGATATAAGATCTGCGGAAGATAAAGCTAAAGTTTCTGGTAAAAGTTTGGTAAATATGGACCATCCGCAAGTGGTAGAAATTTGGAATCTTGTTTTTATGGAATTCAATCGTAAAGCTAATGGTAGTCTTGAAAAATTACCATTTCAACATGTAGATACAGGAATGGGATTTGAGCGTTTATGTATGGTGATGCAAAATGTTCAGTCAAATTACGATACCGATGTTTTTATTCCTTTAATAAAAGAAGTTGAAACAATTACAAATAATAAATATGGTGTAAATGAAGATGTAGATATTGCTATTCGAGTGATTTCAGACCACGTTCGTGCTGTTGCATTTTCTATTGCTGACGGACAGTTACCATCTAATACAGGTGCAGGTTATGTTATTCGAAGAATTTTAAGAAGGGCTGTACGTTATGGTTTTACTTTTTTAAATACTAAAGAACCTTTTATTTATAAATTGATAGCCGTTCTAGCCAAACAAATGGGCGATTATTTCCCGGAGCTAAAAAAAGAAAGGCAACTAATTACCAATGTTATAAAAGAAGAAGAAAATTCTTTTTTAAGAACATTAGATCAAGGATTGGTATTATTAGATGGAATTATAAAAAATACACGAGGAACAGAAGTTTCAGGAAAAAAAGCATTCGAATTATTTGACACCTATGGTTTTCCTATCGATTTAACCGCATTAATTCTTTCTGAAAAAGAACTGACCCTAAATGAGGAAGAATTTGAAGTTGAACTAAAAAAACAAAAAGACAGATCAAAAGCTGCTTCAATTGTAGAAACTGATGATTGGGTAATTTTATTCGAAGATGATGAAGAAGAAGAGTTTATTGGATACGACACATTATCGGCAAAAATAAAAATAACTAGGTACAGAAAAGTTACTTCAAAAAAAGATGGAGATATGTACCAGTTAGTTTTCAATATGACTCCTTTTTATCCTGAAGGAGGTGGACAAGTTGGTGATAAAGGTTATTTAGAAAAAAGTGATGGAAGTACTGTTTACATAATTGATACTAAAAAAGAGAATAATTTAATAATTCATTTCGCAAAATCTTTACCAAAAGACCCTACGGGATTTTTTAATGTTGTTGTAGATGAAAAGCAGCGATTTAGAACTGCCTGTAATCATACGGCTACACACCTTTTACACCAAGCTTTAAGAGAAGTTTTAGGAGAGCATGTTGAGCAAAAAGGATCTGCAGTACATTCAAAACATTTGCGATTTGATTTTTCTCATTTTTCAAAATTAACTATTGATGAGCTTACGTATGTAGAAGATTTTGTAAATGCTAGAATTGAAAATAAATTACCATTACAGGAGTTTAGAAATATTCCTAAAGCAACTGCCGAAGAAAAAGGAGCTATAGCTTTATTTGGTGAAAAATATGGAAATACAGTAAGGGCAATCCAATTTGGACAATCTGTTGAGCTTTGTGGTGGTACTCACGTACAAAACACAAGTGACCTTTGGTATTTTAGAATTCAAACAGAAAGTGCCATTGCTTCTGGAATTAGACGAATAGAAGCAATTACAGGAGATGCCATGAAAACACAATTTTCCGAGAACAATAGAGCATTATTCCAAATTAAAGAATTGGTGAAAAATTCTAAAAAGCCAGTTGAAACAATTTTAAGCTTAATTGAAGATAACAATAAACTTAAAAAACAAGTGGAGCAATTATTAAAAGAAAAAGCTAAAATTGCTGCTGCTGGATTGGTAAATGAAATGGAATTAATTAACGGTGTTAACTTTTTAGCTAAAAAACTTGATTTAGATCAGAATAGTGTAAAAGACTTAGCAAATGATCTAGGGAATAAAATTGAAAATTTATTTTTATTAATTGGTACTGAATCTAATGGAAAGGCATTTTTAACTTGCTATATTTCTAAAAATCTAGTCGCTGAAAAACAATTAGATGCAGGAAAAATTATTAGAGAACTAGGGAAGTATATCCAAGGTGGAGGTGGAGGTCAGCCTTTCTTTGCTACTGCTGGAGGTAAAAATCCAGATGGATTAAGTGAAGCTTTAAGTAAAGGAAAAGTTTATATTTCTTAAAGCATTAAATTTTTAGCTTTTGTTGAAATACATATGAAACTTCAAACTAAAATACCGATAACTTCAAATGAACCTAAGATAGACTATGATTCTAAAATAGTTTTATTAGGATCTTGTTTTGTAGAAAATATTGGAGAAAAGCTGAATTATGTAAAGTTTCAAACCTTGCAAAATCCGTTTGGCATTTTGTTTCATCCAATAGCTGTTGAGAATATTATAGAAAGAGCACTACAAAATAATTTGTTTACTGAGCAAGATATTTTTTTTAAAAATGACCGGTGGTATAGTTTTGAGATGCATTCTTCAATAAATGCAACAAATAAAAAAGTTTTTCTAGATTTAATAAATACTAAGTTAGCGGAATTAAAAGAGTATTTATTAAACTCAACCCATATCGTTTTAACCTATGGAACAGCTTGGGTGTATCGATTTATAAAGACTCAAAAGCTTGTTGCAAATTGCTTTAAAATACCACAAAAGGAATTTGAAAAAGAATTGCTTTCTGTACGTGATATATCAAGTTCGCTCTCAAATATACTTTCATTAATAAAAGAAAATAACCCGAAAGCTTCCATAATAATAACAGTTTCTCCGGTAAGACATTTAAAAGATGGTTTTGTTGAGAATAATTTAAGCAAGTCTCATATGATAACTGCCATTCATCAGGTTGTATTAAAGGATTCTATATCTCATTTTTATTTTCCTTCTTATGAGATGATGATGGATGAATTAAGAGCGTATCGTTTTTATAAAGAAGATATGATTCATCCCAATAATACTGCTGTTACCATAATTTGGGAGGCCTTTAATAAAGCGTGGATTTCTTCAAAAACAGAGCCGTTTCAAAAAACTATTTCAGCAATTCAATCTGGTTTAAAACACAAGCCATTCAACCCTAATAGTGAGGAGCATCTACTGTTTGTTAAAGGTTTAGAATCTAAAATTAATTCAATTAAAAAGGAGATTCCACATCTAAAATTTTAAATATACGGCAATTGCCCTATTGTAAGAAGTTGAGATCTGATGCATTTTTGTATCATATTAATTATAAAACAGCATTCATCTATTTAAAAAAAATTATTAAATTACCTTTATCAAAATATTTTTAATGAATAGATTTATAATCATATTTATTAAGAATATTATTTTTTTAAAGAACCTTTATCCTCAATTTATGAAACCTACATTAATTATTCTAACTATTTTATTATTATTCAATTTTACATCTTATTCTCAATGTACTGGGGATTGTAAAAATGGCATTGGAACCTATAAATGGAGTGATGGTGACACTTACAAGGGTGAATGGAAAGAGGGGAAGTTTCATGGGAAAGGCGAGTATTTATATAGTAATGGTTCAAAGTTTATAGGAGCTTATAAATTAGGAAAAAAACATGGTGAAGGGGTTTTTATAAAAGCTAATGGAAATAAATATGAAGGTACTTGGGAACTTGGAAAAAGAACGGTAAAAACAAATACTACAAAAAAAGGTTGGTTAAATGGAAAATGGTCTGGAAAGGGATATGAAGACAATGGTAAAACGTGGCAAGTAGTTTTAGATTATAAAAATAAAAACGAAATAAAAATTTCTTATCCTAGTTTCTCCTGTAGTGGTAACTGGGTTTTTGATAAAGAAAATGAAACTCAAATTTTCTTCACGGAAAAAATAACTAAAGGAGCTAGCAAATGCAGACCCGGAAATAGAATATTAATTGAAAAAGCTTATAAAGATCGTGAAGACATTATGGGAGTTTATTTTTTTCAAGGGAAAAAGCAAGTTGCATCCGCTAATATTGTAATGCAATAAAAACAAACAATTATATTATAAAGGCTACTAATAGATTTATGTGTTTGTACGTATTGTTGTCAGTTAAGAAATAGAGTAGATTTGTCCTTCAAATACATTTTTTAAACATAAGTAAATATCAAAAAGAGTTTATCATTAATTTGATAAATTCTTTTTGACATAAAGGGGTTTTTCCCCTCACTAATTAGGTAAAACCCTAAAAGGAATAATAATTAATTTATGACCTTTACGAAAGAAAATATTCTAATAATATATATGAACTCGTATTATAAAAGAAATTCAAATAATATAATATTTATTTTATATGCTATAATGGTTATAGCAACTTCATACGGTTTATTTTTATTATTGGAATGGATGTTTATAACTATCTATTAAACCTGCTAACCACTAACTAATCAAAAAAAAGCTACTTTAATTAGCTGCTTTTTTTTTGATTATAATTTTAATAAACAATAAGTCAATTTAAATTATTAGTTGTTTTCAAGAGAAAAAAGTTGCTTCAGCTAATATTTTAAAGCAATAAAAAAAGGATAACTTATAAATTAAATGCCTTTTTAACTTCTTCTAGAAAATCTAGTTTTTCCCAAGTAAATGTTTCCACTTTTTTAGTTATTTTTTCACCATCAACAGAATGAAAAGTCAATTCTTTAATTTCAGGGATTCTTCCCATGTGTCCGTAAGAAGCAGTCTCTAAATAAATAGGATTTCTAAGCTTTAAACGAGTTTCAATTGCACCTGGACGCATATCAAAAATACGTTCTACTATTTTAGAAATTTCACTATCACTCATTTTTATTTTAGAAGTATTGTAGGTATTTACATTAATTGAAGTCGGCTTTGCAACTCCAATAGCATAACTCACCTGAACTAATACCTCGTCACATATTCCTGCGGCAACTAAGTTTTTAGCAATATGTCTAGATGCATAAGCAGCACTACGATCTACTTTACTTGGATCTTTCCCGCTAAAAGCACCACCTCCATGAGCTCCTTTACCACCATACGTATCTACAATAATTTTTCTTCCGGTTAATCCTGTATCTCCATGTGGTCCACCAATTACAAATTTACCAGTTGGATTAATGTGATAGGTAATATTATCATTAAACAATGCTTGAATGTTAGAAGATAATTTTGCAATAACTCTAGGAATTAAAACAGATACTAAATCTGATTTTATTTTAGCAAGCATTTTTTCATCCTCATCAAAATCATCATGTTGAGTAGAAATTACGATAGTATCTATTCGTTGTGGTTTATTTTCCTCACTATATTCAATTGTTACTTGACTTTTTGCATCAGGTCTTAGATATGAGATTTCTTTGTTCTCTCTTCTTATTTCAGCCAATTCAATTAAAATACGATGGCTTAAATCTAAAGCCAAAGGCATATAATTTTCAGTTTCGTTAGTTGCATAACCAAACATCATTCCTTGATCTCCTGCTCCTTGATCTTCCCCTTCCTTACGGTCTACTCCTTGGTTAATATCTGATGATTGCTCATGAATGGATGAAAATACTCCACAAGAATTACCATCAAACATATATTCACTTTTGGTGTAACCAATTTTATTGATGACATCTCTAGCTATTTTCTGAACATCTAAATAAGTGTTGCTTTTTACTTCACCTGCCAATACAACTTGACCTGTGGTGACTAATGTTTCGCAAGCAACTTTTGATTGTGGGTCAAAAGCTAAAAAATGATCAACTAATGCATCACTAATTTGATCTGCTACTTTGTCTGGATGTCCTTCAGAAACACTTTCTGATGTAAATAAATAAGCCATAAATGGATAATTTTAATTTAATATTTATAAATGACGGATGCAGCTTGGAGAAAGTACACAATAATAAATGTTGATGCGCACTACCTTTTTAGCATTTATTGTTACTATTATTTTAAAAGTAACAGAGGTTGCAATCAGTCAAATTCTTCCTCTTTTGAATTGGTAAATGTACGCCTTTTCGTAAAAATAAAAGAAGACTTATTGTTTTATTAAAAGGGCTCTTTGTACTACATTAATTGGGTATGAAAAAGCCCTTAGTCTATCTCAATATTGACCTCCACTAAAGATCTTTTGTTTTGTATTGCTTGCAACTATTTCGAAAACTAAATCGTTTTTATTGAATGTTATAGATGACTGAAGAATCTGTGGGTTGCAAATAAAATTCCTTTGGGTAATGTTTAGTGTCATTATTATTAAGCCTTCGGTTTAGTTACCAAAATAGAAGTTTTGTTTCTTGACTGTAAGAAAAGGAAAAACTTATTGTGATTAGTAAGAGTGATTTTTTTCATAAAATTTATAAGATATAATTACATTTCATTTTATAAATGAATTAAAATAAATTCTGTTTTTTTAAGATTAACCTATATTTGCAAATTCGAAAAGAAATGAATAAATATTTAGTTTACATATTATTTTTTTTAATAGGTATTAAAGGGTTTTCTCAAGATGAAAAAAAGAACAAATTTTCATTGGAAGCAGATTACTTTTACGGTAATATTTATGAACATAATCCAGATATTTCACATCTAATTAAAGGACATCCAACAGGACTATTTCTAATGTTTAATAAAAAAACATTTGGATTAAATAAATGGGAGAAAAAATACAACTACCCAGATTGGGGTTTTTCGTTTAATTATCAGAATTTAAGAAACACAGTTCTTGGGCATAATTATAGTCTCTATGGTCATTATAATTTTTATTTTTTTAAAAGAAACCTTCAGATGTCTATAGGTACAGGTCTTGCCTATAATACCAATCCTTATAATGAAGATTCTAATTTTTCAAACAATGCTTATGGGTCAAAAATAATGAGCACTTCATTTGTAAAAACTAATTATATTCAAGAAAACCTATGGAAAGGTCTGGGTTTTCAAGCCGGTTTAATGTTTGTCCATTACTCTAATGGAAATTTAAAAACACCTAATAAAAGCACCAATTCATTCCTACTTAATGCAGGGATTAATTATCAATTAGATTACAAAAACACTCCAACATATCATTCAGAAAAGGATAGCGTTAATTATTCTGAAAGAATTAAATTCAATGTTGCTTTTAGGTTAGGTTGGAATCAAAGTGATGTAATTGGATCAGATACTTATCCCTTTTATGTGTTTTCCGCATTCGCAGACAAACGTTTAAATTACTATAGTACCTTGCAATTTGGTGCCGATGTGTTTATTTCAAAATATTTAGAAGAATTTATTAAATACAGAGCAATTGCGTATCCAGAATTTGAATTATCTGGAGATGAAGATTATAAAAGGGTAGGGCTTTTTATTGGACACGAATTACGAATTAATAAAAATGCTATTGTTTCTCAAATAGGATATTATGTTTACTATCCATATGAATTTTCAGATCGAATTTATTTACGTGTAGGCATAAAAAGATATTTTTATAAAGACAAGTTATTTGCTGCAATCACTTTAAGATCGCATTGGGCTCAAGCGGAAGCAGTAGAATTTGGACTTGGAGTAAGGCTATAAATTAGTATATAAACAATGAAAAAAGCTTTTTATTTAATTAGTATTCTATTTATTACTTCTTGTAATACTGAAAATGCACCAGACTGTTTTAAAATAGAAGGTTCTATTCTCCAATCTGAAATAACCGTAACCCCATTTTCGAAAATTATAGTAAATAAAAAGATCCAATTATTTATAAAAGAAGGCGCTGAATATAAGGTGGTGTTAGAAACTGGAGAAAACATTATAAATGAAATAGTTATTAAAGTTACTGATAGTATTCTTTCTTTAACAAATGATATTGGGTGTAATTTTGTTCGTGATTATGGGATCACTAGAGTCTATGTAACAGCTCCTAATATTGAAGAAGTAAGGAATAATTCATCTCTTACAGTTTCCGGTATAGGTATTTTAACCTATCCTAATTTAGTGCTGCTTTCTGAAAATCATGAAAATGAAGAATTTTATAACGATGGTGATTTTATTCTAGATTTAGATGTTGAAAACTTGAAAATTACAGCCAATGGTTTTTCCAACTTTTTCTTGACCGGTTCTGCTACAAAAGCTGAAATAAGTTTGTATTCTGGCAATTCTAGAGTGGAAGCAGCAAGTTTTATAATTCAAGAATTGATAGTTTTTCATAGAAGTACTAACAAAATGATTGTAAACCCTCAAGAGTCTATTATTGGTGAAATAAGAAGTTTAGGAGATGTAATTTCTAAAAATGAACCTCCAGTAGTTGATGTTACCGAATACTATACAGGTAGACTTATTTTTGAGTAGTAAGTCTCGTAAATAAATTTTCTAAGCTACTTTCTTTTAAGGTTTCTTTTATAGATTTATCGTGTATTAAATTCCCTTTATTTAATATAATAACACGATCACAAATAGCTTCCACTTCTTGCATAATATGTGTTGAAAGTAATACGGTTTTACCACTTTCTTTAGCGACTTTTTTTATAAGATCTCTAATTTCAATTAATTGATTAGGGTCTAATCCTGTAGTAGGTTCGTCTAAAATTAAAACTTCGGGATTGTGAAGTAAAGCATTGGCAAGCCCCACACGTTGTCTGAAGCCTTTAGACAGGTGTTCTATTTTTTTATGAGCTTCTGATGATAATCCTGTCTGCTCTATAACGCTTTCAACTTGTGCTTTGTCAATTTTATAAACTTGTGCATTAAAATTTAAATATTCTCGCAAATACATATCTGTATATAGAGGATTGTGCTCTGGAAGGTAGCCAACACATTTTTGAACTTGAATTTTCTCATCTAAAACGGAATGGTTATCCACCCAAGCTTTTCCTTTAAATGTAGAAATATACGTAGTTAAAATTTTCATCATCGTAGATTTCCCTGCTCCATTTGGACCTAAAAACCCAACGATTTCACCTTTTGGTATTGAAAATGAAACTTGATTCAAGGCAATTTGATTGCCATATGTTTTAGTGATATTTTCTACTTTTATCGACATATTTTAACTTTAAAACAAAACTACATAAATAAAAAGTAAAAAAATATAGGTTATTTTCAATAATTAATTACTTTAGCAATTATAAAACGTACAATGAACAGTTTAATTACTTTTAGCAATTATTGGTATTTCTTTTTTAAAGGAATGGACGAGATTGTGATATAATTAAATTAAACATAAAATTATATAAAAGTCTCGGAAATAATCCGAGACTTTTTTTTTAATAAAATTTAAAAATATGAGACTTAAAATTGCAATCCAGGGAATCGAAAGTTCATTTCACGATATGGCTGTAAAAAAAATGTTTCCTAATCAAGAAATTGAATTAGTAATGTGTAATAGTTTCGAAAAAGTTACCGAATCTATTAATGATTTTAGCGCAGATTTTGGTGTTCTTGCGATAGAAAACACAATTGCAGGATCTATTTTACCAAACTATAATTTAATAGATTCGAGTGATTTGGTGATTATGGACGAAGTTTTTTTAAATATACAAATGTATATTATGGCTTTAGAAAGCGAAACGATTCATGACATTATAGAAATTCATTCTCATCCAGTAGCACTGCTTCAATGTAAAAATTATTTGCAAAAATTTCCTCCACACTTTAAAATCATTGAAGGAGCAGACACAGCCTCTGAAGCAAAAAAAATAAAAGAACAAAACTTAAAAGGAGTAGCTGCTATAGCTGGAAAGCAAGTTGCTGAAAAATTTGGATTAAAAATATTAGATAGCAAGATTCAGAATAATAGCGATAATCAAACTCGTTTTGTTTTAGTAGGAAAAAAAGTTAAATCATATACAAAAGATGCAAATAAAGCAACACTGAAATTTAAATTGGATCATCGAGTAGGAAGCCTTTCCAATGTTTTACAGTTGTTTAGTACTTTTGAAATTAGTTTAACAAAAATTCAATCCTTACCTATTATTGGTGAACCTTGGCAATATGCGTTTTTTGTAGATGTCGTTTTTAAAGATTATAAATTATTTAAAAATGTGATAAAAGTATTGGAAAAAGCAGTGAAAGAATTAAAAGTAGTAGGAGCTTATAAACAGAATTTTGAAAATAAACCAAGTCAATTATTAAATAACCTTATCAATGAAAAATAACGAGAATCTGAAAACTTGGTTAAATACTATGGGGTTAAATCATCCTCTAGTAATTGCTGGACCTTGTAGTGCTGAATCTGAAGAACAAGTTTTAAAAATAGCACATCAATTAAAAAATACAGATGCTACCATATTACGCGCAGGAATATGGAAACCCAGAACTAGGCCAGGAAATTTTGAGGGTGTTGGTGAAATAGGCCTAAAGTGGTTAAAAAAAGCAAAAGATGAAACGGGATTATTAACTGCTACTGAAGTTGCAAACCCTGCACACGTTGAGCTAGCGTTAAAAAATGATGTCGATTTACTATGGATTGGAGCGCGAACAACCGTTTCACCGTTTATAGTTCAAGAAATTGCTGAAGCATTAAAAGGAACCGATAAAATTGTATTAGTTAAAAATCCTGTTAATCCAGATTTAGCTTTATGGCTAGGAGCTGTTGAACGTTTACATACTTCTAACATTAATAAATTAGGAGTCATACATAGGGGGTTTTCTACCTACGAGAAAACACGATATAGAAATAACCCAGAATGGCAAATACCAATTGATTTACAAAATCAGTTTCCAGATTTACCGTTAATATTAGATCCATCACATATTGCTGGCCGTAGAGATATTATTTTTGATTTATGTCAAACAGCATTAGACTTAAATTTTGATGGATTAATGATTGAAACACATCACGACCCAGATAATGCTTGGAGTGATGCAAAACAACAGATTACTCCTAAAACGTTGGATCGATTAACCATAGATTTAAAAATTAGAAAAGAAGAAGGTGATGCTGTAGAATACATTAATAAATTAGCAAATCTTAGAACACAAATTGATGTTGTTGATCATAAGTTAACAGAAATCTTAGGAAAACGAATGAAAATTGCTGATAAAATAGGTTCTTTAAAAAAGAAGAACAATGTGGCTATTTTGCAAAATAAAAGATGGAATGAAATTCTTGGTAAAATGATATTAGAAGGCGAGGAAGTCGATTTAAGTGAAGAGTTTATTTTAAAAATATATAAAGCAATTCATCAAGAATCGATCAATCATCAAAAGCGACTTTATAATGAATAATAAAGTACAGATTAAAGAATAATATTTAAAGTAAATAACAATGCTAATAACTTTAATTTTAAGACTTTTGTGTCAATGAAAGGAATTGTCTATAAATCTACGGGAAGTTGGTACACTGTAAAAACAGAACAAGGAGTTTTTTATGAGTGTAGGTTAAAAGGAAAGTTTCGTATAAAGGGAATTAAAACTACAAACCCTGTTTCTGTAGGTGATAATGTATGTTTTGAAATAGATGATTTAGGTGATGATGAGTTTGGGGTTATCCATAAAATTGAAAAACGTGATAATTATATTATTCGTAAATCAGTAAACCTTTCTAAACAAACTCAGATTATTGCAGCTAATATAGACCTTGCTTTTTTAATAGTTACTCTTAATAATCCACCAACTTCTACAGCTTTTATAGATCGGTTTTTGGTAACTTCTGAAGCTTATGGCATTAAAACTATCTTATTATTTAATAAAATTGATTCTTATAATGAAGAAGAATTAGTAGAAGTAAAATATTTAGCTCATTTGTATAGAACTATTGGTTATGAATGTGTAGGGATTTCTGCCATAACAGGAAAAAATTTAGATAAAGTAAAAGCGCTTATGGAAAACAAAGTGAGTGTCTTTTCGGGCCATAGTGGTGTTGGTAAATCAACTTTAGTAAACGCAATAGAGCCATCATTAAATCTTAAAACTAAAGAGATTTCAGATCAACATTTACAAGGTCAACATACGACTACATTTGCAGAAATGTATGATTTGTCTTTTGATGCTCAAATAATAGATACTCCTGGAATCAAAGGTTTTGGAATGGTAGAAATTGACAAAGAAGAATTGTCAGGTTTTTATCCAGAGTTTTTTAAGTTAAAAGAGCATTGTAAATTTCATAATTGCTTGCATATAGAAGAACCAAAATGTGCTGTTAAAGAAGCTTTAGAAAATGAAGAAATTGCTTGGTCTCGTTATAAAAGTTATCTTCAAATATTAGAAGGTGATGAAGATCACTATCGCAAAGATGTTTATGATAAAGAATAAATATTAAATATGAGAGTAGTTGTCCAATTAGTAAAACAAGCTTCTGTCACTGTTGAAGAAAAGGTTATTTCAGAAATTAAAAAAGGATATTTAATATTACTAGGTATTGAAGTAGAAGATACTCAAGAAGACATAAATTGGTTAGCAGGAAAAATCACTCGACTCCGAATTTTTAATGATGACGATGACGCTATGAATAATTCGATTATCGAAGCTAATGGAGATGTAATAGTAGTGAGTCAATTTACACTACAAGCAAAAACTAAAAAAGGAAATAGACCTTCCTTTATAAAAGCAGCTCGACCAGAAATAGCAATTCCGTTATATGAAAAATTTGTAGCCCAACTAGAAAGTGAATTGGGTAAAAAAGTGCAAACAGGAAAATTTGGTGCCATGATGGATGTTGCATTGATAAATGATGGACCTGTAACTATTTTAATCGATTCTAAAAAACGGGAATAATAATTTGTTTTCTAATACCATAAATTATGAATTTAAAAGAATCACAATTAGCAGTTGATAAATGGATAAAAGAACATGGGGTTCGCTATTTTAATGAGCTAACCAATATGGCTCAACTTACGGAAGAAGTTGGTGAAGTTGCTAGGATTATTGCACGTCGCTATGGTGAGCAAAGTGAAAAGGAAAGTGATAAAAATAAAGACCTTGGAGAAGAATTAGCCGATGTAGTATTTGTAGTTTTGTGTTTAGCCAATCAAACTGGAATTGATTTACAAGAAGCTTTTGATAAAAAAATGGATTATAAAACCAATCGAGATCACGATAGGCATCATAATAATAAAAAATTAAAATAATATGTTTCAAAAAGTAATTTCAACACCTGGATTTTGGAGATCAGCTTTTTCATTAGGGATTGCATTTTCATCTATATTTGTTATTATAAAATGGGGAATTGAAGGTTTTAATATGGAATACTTCAATTCAATTATAAATCCATTTTCATTTATAATTGGCTTATTAGCTGGAGGATTTATTTATGGATTTTTGGTAACTTTTGGTAAGTTTAGAGCGAAACTCAAGAAAGAAGAACAAAAATTTTGATCGCACACCTTACTTGCAAAACTGTTAGCGATAATCCTATGATCACTGTCCCGGGATCTAAAAGCGAATCTAACAGACTTTTAATTCTAAAAGGAATATTTCCAAACTTGTCAATTGATAACCTCTCTAATAGTGACGATACGATTAGTTTAGAAAAAGGGATAAAACAAATTGACGGAATTGTTAATATTCACCATGCGGGAACTGCCATGCGTTTTTTAACTGCATATTTTGCTTCAAAAGAAGGAGCGGATATTAGGATTACTGGTAGTAAAAGAATGCAAGAACGCCCAATTAAAGTTTTAGTTGATGCATTAAACGATTTAGGTGCAGATATTCAATATTTAAAAAATAAAGGGTTTCCTCCACTAAAAATAATTGGTAAAGATTTAAATGTTAGTTCAGTTACTTTAAATGCTAACATAAGTAGTCAGTATGTTTCTGCATTAATGTTAATAGCGCCTTCATTAAAAAATGGATTAACAATTAATCTAGAAGGAGAAATTACTTCAGTCCCTTATATTAAAATGACTTTAAATTTGATGCAAAAAGCAGGAATTTCGGGAAGTTTTAATGCAAATAAAATTCATATAACACCAATTAATAGTATTGATAGTAGTGTATTAAATATAGAATCAGATTGGAGTTCTGCTTCTTATTATTACAGTATAATTGCGCTATCAAGTAAGCTTGAAGTTACTTTAAATAATTACACAAAAAATAGTATTCAAGGAGATTCAAAAATAATCTCCATTTTTGAAAAATTGGGAGTAGAAACCATATTTAATGAACAAAATAATTCCATTTGTTTAAGAAAAGTAAAAACAGAAATCATTGATCATCTTTCATTAAATTTAAATGACACACCAGATATTGCTCAAACCATAGCAGTGACGTGTTTTGGTTTAGGGATACATTGTAAGTTAGAAGGTTTAAGAACCCTTAAAATAAAGGAAACAGATAGGTTGTTAGCTTTAAAAACAGAACTTGAAAAGCTTGGAGCTACTGTAATTATAACTGACCAAACATTAGAAGTGTTTCGTTCAAAGGAGATTATTGAAAATATAACCATTGAAACCTACCAAGACCATCGTATGGCTATGGCTTTTGCTCCATTAGTATTTAAAGTGCCAATTAATATCCTTGACCCAAATGTGGTTACAAAATCCTACGCGACCTTTTGGGAAGACCTTGTAAAAACAGGTGTTGAAGTAGAATTAAAATAATAAACTGCTATTTACTTGACAACCCCTATGTTGAGATTGTATATTTGCAGCTTTTAATTATAAAACCATCTCGAACTATGGGAATGAAACTCTCAAGATTTAATTTTGAATTACCTGAAGAATTATTAGCTGAATATCCTGCGGCAAACAGGGATGAATCTCGTTTAATGGTGTTGAACAGAAAAGAACAAACCATTGAGCATAAAATGTTTAAAGACCTTAAAGATTATTTTCGTGAAGACGATGTGCTTGTGTTAAATAATACAAAGGTATTTCCTGCAAGATTATATGGAAATAAAGAAAAAACGGGTGCTCGTATAGAAGTTTTCCTTTTAAGAGAATTAAATAAAGATACGCGTCTTTGGGATGTATTAGTAGATCCTGCAAGAAAAATTAGAATTGGAAATAAATTATACTTTGGTGAAGACGATTCATTGGTTGCTGAGGTTATAGATAATACGACTTCTAGAGGAAGAACATTACGTTTCTTATATGACGGTCCTTATGAAGATTTTAGAAAAAAATTAACTGAATTAGGAGAAACACCACTTCCTAAATATATTAAAAGAGAAGTTGAGCCAGAAGATAAAGAAAGGTATCAAACTATTTTTGCGAAAAACGAAGGAGCCGTTGCTGCTCCAACTGCTGGATTACATTTCTCTAGACATTTATTAAAACGTCTTGAAATTAAAGGAGTAAAATTTGCTGAGGTAACATTACATGTTGGATTAGGAACATTTAGCTCTGTAGAAGTAGAAGATTTATCTAAGCATAAAATGGATTCAGAAGAGATTCATATTGATAAATTAGCGGAAACGATAATTAATAAAGGAATTGCAGAGAAAAGAAGAATTTGTGCTGTTGGAACAACAGCAATGAGAGCAATAGAAAGTTCAGTTTCTTCTAATGGTGAGTTAAATGCTTATGATGGTTGGACAAATAAATTTATTTTTCCTCCTTACGATTTTAGTATTGCAAACATGATGGTGACTAACTTTCATACACCAAAATCAACTTTAATGATGATGGTTTCGGCATTTGCAGGACATGATTTTGTCAGAGAAGCTTATGAGGTAGCAATTAAAGAAAAATATAGATTTCACACTTACGGAGATGCGATGTTAATCATCTAATTTCTATAGGAAATATTTATTAAACCTCGATGTCTCATCGGGGTTTTTTGTTTTATAACGATTTGATTTTCAAATATCAAAATAAAAAAGTACTTTAGTAAGCTAATACTATTTTTTAAAAGGTATTGATGAAAAAATATTTACTTGTTATATTGTTAATTTCAATTTCATTTTTATCCTATTCTCAGGATGAAAATGAAAATATACCTTTGAGTTGGGAGTTAAATTTAAGAAGTTCGGTTATACCCATAGAATTACCTCCTTTAGATTTACAAAACATAATTGCTGAGGATAGTATTAATGACAAAGATAAAAGTCTCCCGTGGCGTTATGGTATTTCAAGACCTTTAGTTTTGGATTATGAAAATGATGGAGTTTGGACTGAGTTACCAAATAATAGAGGTAGAATTTGGCAAGTAGCTATCTGGTCGCCAAATGCTATTAATTTGAGTATAAACTTTAATGATTTTAAATTACCAGAAGGAGCAATGATGCATCTTTATAATGATGATCAAACCGATATTTCAAAAACATACACAAAGGATCAAAATAGAGAAAATAAAAAATTAGGTTCTTGGTTTGTTTCTGGCGAAATTATCTGGATTGAGTATTATGAACCAGAAAACACAGCTAATGATACTCATCTTGAAATAGGTAGTATTACTCATGGTTATAGAATGGGTCGAGTTCATCAAATGATTGAAAATAATAATAGAGGACTTAATGATTCTGGAGATTGTAACTACGATGTAAATTGCGCTATCGGTAATGATTTCGAAAACAAAAAAGACTTAGTAAAAAAAACGGTAGCTCTCTTAAATCTAGGTAATGGACATTTATGTTCATCCTCTCTAATAAATACTACTCTTGGTGATAAAACGCCATATTTATTAACTGCGAATCATTGCTTGGAAAATAGTGACCCATCTTTTTGGTCTGTTAGGTTTAATTGGATGAGTCCAAGTCCAATTTGCGGTAGTGAAGAAGAAAGTTTAGACATACAAACTAATTTTACTATGAGTGGTGCTCAATTAAAAGCAAACAATGCTTTAAGTGATTTTGCATTAGTTGAATTGCATAATGAGGTTCCAGAATATTGGGATGTTGCTTTTGCAGGTTGGGATAATACGGATGAATTGCCTACTATGGAAGTTGGAATTCACCACCCCAATGGAGATATTATGAAAATATGTAGAGACGATTCAGGCGCTGTTAAAGAAAATGCTAATGGCACTGAAGTATGGTTAATTGGAGGAGTATCAATTGGTGTTGGTAATGGATGGGAAATTGGGACTACAGAAAGTGGATCTTCAGGTTCTCCATTATTTAATGAAGACGCAAGAATAATAGGACAATTATATGCTGGTCAAGCATTTTGTGATGGGACTGAAAACAATAATGATTACGATATATATGGAAGATTTGGAATTTCATGGGATTCAGGTGAAACACCAGAAACTAGATTAAAAGATTGGTTAGATCCTAATAATTCTGGTAATTCCACAACTGAAACAATTCAAAATGTATTAAGTACTCAAGATTTTGATGATACTGGAACTTTAGATATTTATCCTAATCCAGCAAATACAGTACTCTCCATTATGAATAATAGATATCCTAATTTAGAGTATTGTTTTTACAACTTAATGGGACAAAAAGTTTATTCGGGAAACTTGTCTAATACTATTAATGAAATTAATGTAGAACATTTAAATGAAGGAATGTACTTTTTATATTTAGTAGATGGAGATACAAATGTCAGTTCTACAAAAAAGATAATAATAAAAAGATAATAATAAAGATCGGTAATAATAAAAAGCCTCTTTTTTAAAAAGAGGCTTTTTATTATCATATCCTTTTTAATATTGATATTTTTGCAAACTAATGAAAGCGAAAAAAAAGGACATACGAGCTTTGTCAAGAGAAGAAATTAGAGACTTCTTTCAAAATACTGGAGACAAGGCATTTAGAGGTAATCAGGTATATGAGTGGCTTTGGAGTAAAGGAGCGCATCATTTTGATGACATGACTAATATATCAAAGGAGACTCGGGAACTTTTAAGCGAGCATTTTGTAATTAATCATATCGAAGTAGATAGTATACAAAAAAGTAATGATGGTACTATTAAAAATGCTGTAAAACTATTTGATGGATTAATTGTTGAATCAGTTTTAATACCAACACCATCAAGAACAACAGCCTGTGTTTCAAGTCAAGTGGGTTGTAGTTTAGATTGTAAATTTTGTGCTACCTCACGATTAAAAAAGATGAGAAACTTGAACCCTGACGAAATTTACGATCAGGTAAAAGCAATCGATCAAGAAAGTAGATTGTATCATTCAAGACCACTTTCAAATATTGTATTTATGGGGATGGGTGAACCCTTAATGAATTATAATAACCTTCTTAAATCTATCGATAAAATAACTTCGGAAGATGGTTTAGGAATGTCGCCAAAAAGAATAACAGTTTCCACTTCTGGTGTTCCAAAAATGATTAAAAAATTAGCCGATGATGAGGTTAAGTTTCATCTAGCGGTTTCATTACACTCTGCAATTCAGGAAAAGAGAAAGCAAATCATGCCTTTTGCGAATAAATTTACCTTGCCAGATTTAAAAGAAGCATTACAATATTGGTATGAAAAAACAACTAGGAGAATTACCTATGAATATGTTATTTGGGAAGGAATCAATGATTCAAGAGAAGATATAAATGCACTTGTTGCCTTTTGTAAATACGTGCCTTGTAAAGTAAACTTAATTGAATACAACTCTATTGATGATGATTCATTTAAACAAGCATCACCACATGTTACAAATGAATACATAAATACCCTTGAGAAAAATAGAATCCCGGTAACCGTAAGAAGAAGTAGAGGAAAAGATATTGATGCAGCTTGCGGACAATTGGCAAATAAAAAATAAACTACTAAATTTTTTATCTTTAAATTGTTGATGAAAATAGTTTCGCAAATAAAACTACCTATTGAATATGAAATGGAACTTTTTGAAAAAAAGTTTTTACTTTCTATGTCTTCAAAAGTTTCATTGCTAAATCGCATTACACATTATGTTGTTAATAGGAAGGGTAAACAAATGAGACCGATGTTTGTTTTCTTAATTGCAAAGATGAGTAATAAAGGAGAAGTTAATGATAGAACTTATCGTGGAGCTTCTGTAATAGAATTAATTCATACTGCAACACTTGTCCACGATGATGTTGTAGATGGTAGTAATAGAAGGAGAAGTTTTTTCTCAATAAACGCTTTGTGGAAAAATAAAATTGCAGTCTTAGTAGGAGATTTTTTATTGTCCAAAGGCTTATTATTATCTATTGACAATAACGATTTTGATTTACTGAAAATCATCTCGGTTGCGGTAAGAGAAATGAGTGAAGGGGAGCTTCTTCAAATTGAAAAAGCAAGAAAATTAGATATTACAGAAGAGATTTATTATGAAATAATCCGCAAAAAAACAGCTACACTAATTGCTGCATGTTGCGCTATGGGAGCTCAATCTGTAATGGCCACAAAAGAAGAAGTAGAGGCGATGAGAGAATTTGGGGAGCATATCGGAATGGCTTTTCAAATTAAAGATGACCTTTTTGATTACGGAACCGAAAAAATAGGAAAACCTACGGGAATAGATATTAAAGAACAAAAAATGACACTTCCTTTAATTTATGCTCTTAATAATTGTTCGGATAAAGAAAAGAGATGGATCATTAACTCTATTAAAAATTACAATACCGATAAAGTTAGAGTAAAGGAATTAATCCAGTTTGTTAAGTCAAAAGGAGGATTAGAATATGCCGTTTCTATAATGAAACAATACCAAAATAAAGCACTTTCTATATTACAAAAATGTCCAGATTCAACCTATAAAGATTCGCTAGAATTAATGGTTAATTACGTGATAGATAGAAAAAAATAATACTCTTAGAGTAGGTACTACACTTTTTCAATTTAAATTTAAAAACAGTAGGCAACCTTTTTATAGTAACTTGCGTCTATAGAAATAGAAGCCTATTAAAAAGCAGAAATTGAAAGTTGTTTCCTTACATAAAAATTATAAATCTCTTATTTCAAGAGCCAATAATGGCAATCAAAAAGCACAACACCAACTGTTCGAGCTTTTTGCTCCTAAAATGTTAAGTGTTTGTAGGCAATACATGAAAAACAATGTACTTGCTGAAGAGGTGATGTTAACAGGGTTTTTAAAAGTTTTTACAAATTTAAATTCTTTTAAAGCAGAAGGAAGTTTTGAAGGTTGGATAAGAAGAATTATGGTAAATGAATCCATATCTCAACTAAGAAAAGAAAAAAAACTGATTTTTAAAGAGGAAGAATATTTTGAAAATTCCTTAAATCTAGTAGCATATATTGACACTGAAATTGAAGTAAGTGAAATTCAAAAGTTAATAGATCAATTGCCTCACGGATACAAGACCGTTTTTGTATTATATGCGGTGGAAGGATATAAACATAGTGAAATTTCTGAAATGTTAGAAATTTCAGAAAGTACTTCAAAAACACAATTATTTAAAGCAAGAAAAAAGCTTCAGACTTTAATTAATAAAGAGAATAAAATTAGTTATGGCACCCATTAAATTAGAAGATCATATTAGAGAACAGTTACAGGAAAGAGAAATTCAAACTTCAAATAATTCCTGGGAAAAACTACAGCAACAAATTAAAACTACACCAAATAATAATAATAAGAGTTGGTTTTATTTAGCTGCAAGTATAGTTAGTGTTGTTATTATTTCATCTTTAATGCTTAGTGAGCAACAAGTTATTATCGAACCCTCTAATAATTTAGTTGAAGTAAACGATAGTTTAAATGAAGTTATAACAAATAATAATATAATAGTTGCTAGTGAAGAAATTACGAATAATAGTACTTCAGAAATTATTGACCAGAAAGAAATAACCGATTCTTCAATAAAAGGTATTACTATTAATAAAAATAAAGTAATTGTAAATAAAAAAGAACCTGTTGCTGTCTTAAATATAGTTACACCCGATTCTTCAAAAATTATTCAAACCGAAACTATTCTTATTGCTGCAAATAACAATGAGACTACTGGAATTAATGAAGAAGAAATTTTCATTAATTCCAAAATAGAAGAAGTAGTAGCTCAAATTAAAAACGCATCAAACGCTATTACCGATGAAGAAATAAATTCATTATTATATAAAGCTCAGCAAGAAATTCATTCAAAAAAATTATTGCGTAAAAATAAAGTAGATGCTACAGAGTTGCTTAGTATCGTTGAAGACGAACTTGAAGAGAATTTTAGAGATCGTGTTTTTGAAGCTTTAGGAGATGGCTATAAAAAAGTCAGAACGGCAGTAGTAAATCGAAATAATTAAAAAATCATCAATCAAATCAAACGAACATTATGAGAACCATTACCATTTGCATCATCTTGGCATTTTATTTAATGCCATTTACTAATTTGTTTTCGCAAGAAATAACCATTACAATGGAGTCCCTTGAAACTTCAAAGGAAAATATTGTAAAAGAAGAAAAAGGTGCCTTAAAAATTGAAGTTGAAAAAATTAATAGGCAATTAGATCAAGGAGAAATCGATCTTGAAAAGGCAGATGAGCTAAAAGCAGCGGCAGCAGAAAAACGAGCGCTTAATATTGATAATAAGATTGCAATTATAGATAATAAAATTGCATTATTAGAGAGGAATAATAATGAAACGATTATAGTTTTAGATAAAGATAAAATTAAAGTTGAGGTATTTAACGATGGAGAATTTGTATCAGTATCATTAAATAACAAAAAGAAATATGATAAAAGAACTACAAGTAGATTATTAATCGCTTTTGGATTTAATAATTTAGTAACTGATGGAGAGTCGTTTACTGAAACGGATCTTAACATCGGAAGATCACGTTTTTTTGAAATAGGATGGTCATGGAAAACACGAGTATTTAAAGACAGTAATTGGTTGCGTTTTAAATACGGTTTCTCTTTTTCGTTTGATGGTTTAAGGCCTTCCGATAATCAATATTATGTTACCGATGGAGAATTAACCAATTTAGAGGTTCATCCACAAAATTTAAATAAGGCCAAGCTAAGAGTTGATAAATTAATATTTCCTATACATTTTGAGTTTGGATCTTCCAAAAAAATTGAAAGAAGAGATTACTTTAGATATTCTATCCAAAAAAAATTTAAAATAGGTATTGGGGGCTTTGCAGGATTTAAGTTAAGTTCTCGTCAAAAATTAAAATATAGTGAGAATGGTAATAACAAGAAAGATAAGATTAAAGCCAGTTATAATACTAATAGTGTAGTTTATGGTTTAAGCGGTTATGTGGGTTGGGGATGGACAGCTTTATATATGAAATATGAACTAAATTCTATTTTTAAATCCAATCCTATTGAGCAGCATAATGTTTCGTTAGGCTTACGATTCGATTTATAAAACACCATCAATTTTGTCTTATCATTTAAGGTTTTCATCACTAATAAGTTGAAAGCCTTTTTTATTGATAAATATTTATGCTAAAAATTTACTTTTTCAAGCAGAAATTCACATCTTTGGTATCTAAATATGATTTCACAAACAACTATAGACAATGTATTTGAAACTGCTCGAGTAGAGGAGGTAATAGGTGATTTTGTAGTTTTAAAAAAATCGGGAAGTAACTTTAAAGGA
>CEWR01012186.1_pt1 | contig 29549 bp, 28 predicted proteins | sample 356321 | NCBI WGS metagenome assembly CEWR01 (sample SAMEA2621551, study PRJEB7988) | marine metagenome | biome: marine biome (ENVO:00000447); feature: mesopelagic zone (ENVO:00000213); material: "saline water (ENVO:00002010), including plankton (ENVO:xxxxxxxx)" | depth 790 m
GCACGAGCCCCGCGCTTTCGACTACTGGATCGGGACTGGCGGACAAATCTGCACCGGACGAAAAGTGCTTACCGTTGCCAGTAAAAACGACGGCTCGCGTGTTGGGATCGTCGCGAAATGACAACGCTGCGTTCTCGATATCCAGCAAATGTGCGTGATCGAGAGCGTTGGCCTTATCGGGCCGATTAAACGTGATGGTAGCGACGGAGCCATTTTTTTCTATGGTTAAGTTTTCGTAGGTCGTCATACCACTTTCCTCGGAAGCATGGGCCTCATGGTAGCGCATGTCCCGAACGACCCGAGATACAGATCAAGACAGGGTGGTTGGACGTGAGGTCAACGTGGGGAACGTGAAATTTAAGTACCTAGTTGATCGAATAGCATTGCCGATGCCCGACGCCCGGTTGAAAATGCACATTCTGCGCTAAAGATTCAGGGGCTGGAGTGGAACGCGATAACCCGACCTCACACACGTACTTTTCTCAACGGCTCCGATTGCATTACCTCGACTGGGGCAATGATTCAGCGGAGAGCATGTTGCTCGTGCATGGTATTCATGATCATTGCCATACTTGGGATTGGGTGGCGCAAGAGTTCCGTGATCGATATCACATCGTAGCTCCGGATTTTCGAGGCCATGGAGACTCGGAGTGGAGTAAAGGTAGCGCGTACACACATCTCGAGTACGTCTACGATGTAGCACAACTTGTTAGGCAACAAGAGCTTGCGCCAACGACTGTGGTCGCACACTCGTTGGGCGGAACCATAGCCGCCATGTACTCGGGAATATTCCCTGAGCTGGTGAAGCGACTCGTTATTGTTGAAGGAGTGGGTCTCTATCCAGGCAGATATTCAGGGGACCCAGCCGCTCGCCTGGGCCAGTGGGTCGACTCAAATTATTCGCTCGCGGGTCGAATTCCACGTCGCTATGAGTCATTAGAAGACGCGTTTCAGCGGATGCAGGAAACGAATCCCCATTTAACACCGCAACAAGCCCGGCACCTGACGATTCACGGGAGTAATCAGAATGAGGACGGAACGTACACCTGGAAATTCGATAATTACACGCGTGCGCACACGCCGTACGACATTCCCAGCGAAGATGTCATTGATCTATGGAAACGAATACGTTGTCCGGTGCTGATCATTAATTCTAAACAGGGCTATCCCCACCGCATCGGACAAGCTGGCACGTTGGAACATTTTGGCGACGTTCGACTTATCGAAATCGATGAAGCGGGACATTGGACCCATCATGACCAACTGGACGATTTTGTTGAATTGGTCGCTGATTTCTTGGGGGGTTAATGAATTGATGCTCGTGGGGAAGGATGAGTAAAAGCGTCCTGGACGGCTCGACGCTAGCGGGTATCCGGGTCGTGGATGTTGGCGACCGTTTGGCGACCGCGTGGTGTTCGCGCCTGCTCGCTGACTACGGAGCCGACGTCGTCTTGGTGGAATCGGATAGAGGGCATTTGGCGCGGCGGCTCCCGCCCTTCGACGGAAGCGGCCAAAGTCTTATGGCGCGGTATGTCCTCGCCAACAAGAAGTCGGTCGGGCGTGAGGTGGCGGATCAGCTTATCGACGTAGCCGATGTAATTGTCACCAGTCGTAGCGATGGCGCGCGGCTATTCGAACAGAACCAGAATGCCGTCGTGTGCGCGATCACGCCGTATGGCCAGACGGGGGAGTTCAAGGACTACCTCGGTAACGATCTAACCGCCTATGCCCGGTCCGGCTGGGCCCATTGCAACGGTCTTCTCGGAAGACCCCCATTGAAGGGCAGTGGTTATCAGGCAAGCTATCAGGCGGGAACTTTAGCCTTTGGCGGCGTTGTTGCTGCTTTGATCGAAAAATTCGCCAGGGATGGATTGGGGCAATTGATCGACATTTCCGAGTGGGAAACCCTAGTTTCGACGTCGTCTCCGGCACCGCTGCGCTACCAATATTCCGATTTTCTTTGGCAACGAAGACGCGCGCCAGTGAACATGAACGAAGGGCCCGTAGCCGTGAAGGATGGTTATTTTGCGTTACCGCTATCGCGGCCGGCCTTTTGGGTGAAGGCGATGCACCTCCTGGGGTTGCCCGACCTGGCGGGCGACGAGGACCTACAACAACCAGGTATTCGACCCAAACACGCCGCGCGGTTTGCAAAGCGGGTCGCGGACGCTATGTCGAGTTGGACGCGAATGGATCTTTTTGAGGCACTTGGAGCAGAACGCGTTATCGCTGGACCGGTTCTCAGAATGGACGAAATGGCCGAAAACCCACAATTCGAAGCTCGCGGATTTTTGAGAACGCCGTCTGGATCGAACGCGCGGTTCCCCGGACCTTTTGCGTGGACAACGGAATCCGTTTGGGAACTGAGGCACGAGATGCCGAAACCGCGATCGAGCGAGGTCGAATTTGCGCCGCGTCAATCGATCGCCGTTCAAGCCGTACGGTCGGGAGGCCGGGGCAAAGGTCCTTTGTCGGGCTTTCGTGGATTGGTTTTAACCCAGGCGTGGGCCGGAACGTACGCAACGCAAATGTTGGCGTTATTGGGCGCCGATGTTGTTCAAGTCGAAGTAAGGAGTCGTCTAGATAGTTGGCGTGGCTCGTACCGAAATCCAATTCCCCGTAATTTGGCGAATACCGACACGGCCCGACATGCATGGAACTGCAGTCCACTCTATAACTCGGTCAATTTGAACAAGCGTTGCGTAACAATTGATTTATCAAAACCAGAAGGTAAAGATTTATTTATCGAGCTTCTTCCCCATTTCGATTTTGTCGCCGAGAATTTTTCACCGCGGGTAATGAATAATCTTGGGTTAGGGTATGACGCGCTGCTGGCGATCAAACCCGATATTGTCTTTGCGAGCCTCTCTGCGTATGGCGCGACCGGACCGTGGGCTAACGTGCCAGGAATCGGTGGAACGATCGAACCTTCGTCGGGGATGTCGGCGCTCTTGGGGTACGAAGGAGAGCAACCACAGAACTCAGGACAAATGTATCCTGATCCGGTCGCGGGGCTGTGTGGATTTGCCGCAATCGCCTTAGCGTTGTTGCATCGCGACCGCACCGGGAAAGGACAGTACATTGACCTATCGATGCAAGAAGCGAACTTTTTGTTTATCGGGGATGCTTGGATGGAATATGAAATCAATGGCCACGTACGTGGACCGCAGGGCAATCGCCACCCGCTGTACGCGCCGCACGCTATATATCCGAGTTCAGGCGATGACGAGTGGATAGCGATATCGGCTGAAACCGAGTTGCATTGGCAACTCATTTGCGAGGTTCTTGAAATCGACGGACGACAATGGCTCTGCAACGAGGATCGAAAGAAGCACGAAGATTCGATCGATGCACTTCTATCATCGGTAACGGAAAAGCTCGACAGACACTCTCTCGCCAATGAGCTCTGTCGTCTTGGCGTCCCGGCAGCTCCGGTATTGGGCCCTGCCGACATTGTTGCAAATACGCAATTACGTGAGCGTGGCCACATGGTACGAGTCGACCACCCGGAAACCGGCACGATGTGGCAGTCGGGATTGCCGATGTTGTTCAGTCGGACTGAGGGAGGGGTGACGCGACCAGCGCCGATGCAAGGACAGCATTCGTTTGAAGTGTTTGAAGAATTTCTGAGGATGCCGCGGCAACGATACGACGAGTTAGCTGAGCAAGGAATCACGGGCAAAGGAGAGATACTCCGATGAGTTTTCATGACATCGAGTACGAAGTTGTTAACCGGGTTGCGCGGATTACCACCGCGCGTCCCAAGTACCGCAACGCGCAAAGTCGACGCTTGCTTGAGGAACTCGACGAAGCATTTATGACGGCGACGGTTGATCAAGACGTACACGTCATCGCGCTTTTCGGTCAAGGCGAGCATTTTTCGGGCGGACACGATCTGGGTACGCCAGACGAACGCGAAGATATGCAGAAGCGCCCTCTACAGGAGGGTCTGCGTGGCCGTTTCGATCACTCGCGAGAGCAGTTCGTTGAAAAGTCGATGCGTTGGCGCAACGTCCCGAAACCCACCATAGCGGGGGTTCAAGGGTATTGCATATTTGGCGGGTGGATTGTCGCCAGCGCTATGGACATCATCTATGCAGGTAATAGCGCGATGTTTTTGGGGTCAAATTTCCAATTTTTCACGGTGCCGTGGGACATACATCCTCGAAAAGCCAAGGAAGTTCTCTATGAGAGTCGTTTTATTGATGCGGCAGAGGCCCTCGAACTCGATCTCGTCAACCGTGTCGTGCCCGATGCCGAACTGCAAGCGTCGGTGTTGGAGTACGCAGAACGTGTGGCCACGAACGATCCGTTTCAGCTGCGTATGATTAAAATGGCGGTCAACCAAATGCAGGATACTCAGGGCTTCCAAGCTCACGTAAATGCTGCTCATCTCATGCATATCGTATCGGCTCAGGGGGAACGAGACCCTGACTACGCGCTAAAAGTACCGGAAGGCAAGCGACGCCCTATGGTCGAAAAAGCATTTGAGAACTATGAACTCCATAAGAAGCGATAGCGGTTCGACGCGGAGGGAATTGTCCGAGACGGAATGTGCTGAGGTCCTTGCCCGGCCGATTTCGGCGACCATTGCTTTTCTCGACGGCGAGGGATTTCCGAGGATGGTCCCGTGCTGGTTTCTCTGGACGGATGAGGCTTTTCATACGACCAGCGACCCCGATAAATACCATGTCAAATGCCTATCTGCTGACTCGCGTGGGTCGTTTTGCGTTGAGGTTGAGGATGTGACTCCATCGCGTCGTTCGAATCGACAAGTCAAGGGAAAAGGACATTTTGAGATCGTTCGTAGGGGGATTACAGAAATAACGTCCGGGCTCTGGGCCAAGTACTTGGGGAGTACGAGAGCAGCTGGTTTATCCAATTCCGAAAGGGTTGTTTTGAGGTTGCGCCCCGATTCGATCTCCGCTCATGGCAGCGAACTGGCACTCAAACGAAAATGAACCAAGCGCCGCACATCATTATTTTTAATCCGGATCAATGGCGGGGCGATGCGCTAGGCCATATGAACCATCCGGCGGTTAAAACACCGAATCTAGACGCTCTCGTTGAGACGGATGCGATATCCTTTCGAAACGCATTTAGCCAGGCGACTGTTTGTACGCCGAGTCGTTGTTCGTTTATGACCGGCTGGTACCCGCACGTGCGAGGCCATCGCACGATGCATCACATGCTGAATGCGGAGGCGGGCGAACCGAATCTCCTGTCGGTGTTGCGCGAAAACGATTACTTCGTTTGGTGGGGTGGAAAGAACGATTTAGTACCCGGTCAACTGGGTTACGGCTCACACTGCGATGTCCAGTTTAGACCGAGTCGTGCGGATTATGAGCGCTGGGGGTATACCCCAAGGGAAGGCTCCCATGGAGGTGATCTCGAATGGCGCGGCAAGCACGGAACCGACACTTTCTACAGTTTTTTCAAGGGTAAATTGGATCGCGCGGCGTCGGATGTATATTTCGATGGTGACTGGGCCATGCTCTACGGTGCGATGGACTTCATTCGGGCGTATGACGGAGATCAACCTCTGTGTTTATTCTTACCTCTCGGATACCCGCACCCGCCATACTGCGTCGAAGAGCCCTGGTTCTCGATGATCGATCGCGGTGACGTTCCGCCCCGACATCAATACGAGCGCTGGGATGATAAGCCCTCCCTGCTTACCGGTATTCGAGACCGACAGGGCCTTGTCAACTGGTCGGAAGAACGCTGGACGGAATTGCGTGCCACGTACTTTGGTATGTGTGCACGGGTGGATCATCAGTTTGGGCTACTTATCGAAAGTCTGCGCGATGCCAACTTATACGAGCACAGTGCGATTTTCGTGTTTTCGGATCACGGCGACTTTACAGGCGATTACGGTTTAGTCGAGAAGACACAAAACACCTTCCAAGATTGCCTGAGCCGTGTACCGTTTATCGTCAAACCGCCTGCCGCCATGGCCGCTGCGCCAGGGATTCGGAACCAACTGATTGAATTGATCGACTTTCCGGCGACCGTGTACGACTGCGCGGGAATAGAGCCGCCGTATTGGCACTTTGGGAAAAGTTTACGAAGCGTTTTGGCCGATACCGACGCTATTCATCGCGATGCGGTCTTTTGTGAGGGAGGCCGACTGCGGCAAGAGGTTCACGCCAGCGAGCGCGAGAGTACCAGTGGGATGGGCGGGCTCGGGCTCTATTCCCCTCGAATCGAGCAGCAACTTCGTGAAGACGATGTGTTCCCGCATTCGAAAGCCACGATGTGTCGAGACGGTCAATTCAAATACGTACGACGGGCGTATGAAACCGACGAGTTCTATGATCTAGGATCGGATCCGGGTGAAACTACCAATTTGATAAATGAACCGGGTAGTGCTCGTTCCATCGATCGATTGAAGGAACGCATGCTCACCTGGTACATGGAAACGTGCGACGTGGTTCCGTTAGCGTCGGACCAACGCAATTTCCCGCGGTAACCAACGGCGTGTAATCTTCACCCATTAATGACTTGCTTCTCAAGATACTCGCCAACCGCATCGAAGGTCCCTCGAAAGATGATTCGCGCGCTTTTTTGTTCAAGCTGATAGTCGTACATCGGGTCGTAATAGTTGGTCAGCAGCGAGTCGATCCATTGGAGGTGTGACTCTTTATTCCCAGTATTGAACGCTTCTTCCATGAGCCCTAGGAGCTCTCGGTAACGCGCGCCTCCCAGACGCTTGCGTATCCGCCCCAGTGCGTTGGAGAACATTGAGGGAACGCCGTTTACAACGTATTCGTCATAGATATTGGCGATACGCTTTTCGAGCGACAGTTCAAGAATGACTAAGGGGGCGCTTTGCATACTGGTGAAGAGTTTGTCTGGTAGCGTAAGGCGACCGATGGTTCGGCTTTCATCCTCAACAACGATGGGACGCTCGTGATTGATTGAAAGTAGGGCAGCGGCAAGGGCGTTTTCAAATGAGACAGGCGGAGGTTGGAGAGCAATGTCCCCACCGAATGCTGAGCCGCGATGGTTCGCCAATTGCTCCAAATCGATGGCATTTGATAATTGCCGCAACGATCGTGTTTTACCACTCCCGGTTCGGCCGCCTAACACCAGCCAACTGTGATCTATCGACGCTTCGATTCGTTGAAGGCAATAACGGCGGAGCGCCTTGGAGCCGCCCTTGACGATGGGAATGATTGAACCGGTTTCTGCCAACCATTCGTGCGCGATGCGTGAGCGCAGCCCACCTCGCCAGCAGCAAAATAGTGCGCCTTCGTGAGAGTGCGCGAACGATGCCCAATCGCTCACGCGCCTCGCGCGAACGCTTCCCGAGACCAGTTTTTGCCCGAGCCTAATTGCCGCGCTTTGCCCTTCGTTTTTGTAACAAGCGCCCACTTGTTGGCGCTCGTCATTGTTCAAGATTGGGAGATTGATGGCGGACGGAATTGCACCTTTGACGTACTCGTCGGGTGACCGCACATCGATCACGGGACACTGATTCTTGAGAATATCGCGGTAGTCGTCTACGACTTCAATCGACACATTTGTTCTCAGTCAAACCCAGTCAAGGTATGGGGTCGACGACGGGGTGGCCTGCCTTAAATGCGTCTAAATGTTCCAGCAGCACGTCGATTACGGCGTTTTGTTCCTGCTGTCTTGCTTGTTCCACCGCCTCCGTCTGCAGGTCAACGGCAGTATTAAAGTCGCCGCTTGCTGCATGAGCGGCGGCCCATGTATCCAAATAGGCCGGGGTTTGACGCGCCTTAAGGTCGCTCTCCATGATGCCAGTCATGATTTCAAGAGCATACTGAGGGTTCTTTAACCTTTCGAGGTTGGTAACCGCAAGTGTCCACGCCACCTCGTTAATTATACTGGCGTCTTCTGGCGCACTTGCGATCGCTTTGCGGAACCACCCAAACGCTCGTCGAAAGCTCCTGTTGACGTGTACACCCCGGGCGTAGAGGTTCCCGAGCACCAGCATCGCGTCCGGATTGTCCTGACTCGCGACTTCTCGGAGCCAATCGTATGCCCGACGTTCGAACGGCTTATCAACATCCGGGTGCATGAGAAAACGAGCGTATTGGAGCTTGGCGAAGTCGTTGTCGAGTTCTGCCGCTTCGATAAAGTAAGCGGCGGTTTTTCCCAGATCGCGCTCGATTTGTCTGCCGTCAAAGTAAAGCTGTCCAAGGTAGATTAAGGCTTGAGTATTTTCGAGTGCCGACGCCTGCTCCATCAGCTCGATACCGGCTTGCAGTTTGTTGGGCCCTAACTGGTCGCGTAGATAAAGAACCGCCAACATGTACATGGCCTCGTCCGAGCCGACGCTGATGGCGTGTACGTAGTTTTCGACAGCGAGATTAACCGCCTCCGACCGGGCCTGCTCGTCCGTGTGACGCCGAGCCTTAGTCCACCAAACCCGTGCAAGGGTGAGATTCGCAAGGACATTCCCGGAGCGGGTCGACGCCGAAAGCCAGTTGATTGACTCGTCGAGTCGGTCCTCTGATGCAAGGTAAGTGCCGATAAAGGCTTGCGCAGCTGAGTCGTCGCGTTGTGCGAGGAAACCGATTAAAGCACCGGGCGTAAATTCGCTATCTTGCGCCGTCTCACTGATTTGTTGCGAGACGATGGAGTACGCGTCACCGAGGTTGAAAAACACATTAACAAGGGGTCCTGACGGTGGTTTTGAGGCAATGACCATCATGAAGGGCCGTTCCTGATCGCTCTGGTAGATCGACCCGACGGGTGTGCGACCCAATGCGACTAAATAGGATCGTGCTTCCGGACCCGAGAAAACGCGGTAGGGTAGTTTCCGAGTTCCTTCGGCGCCTGATTCGATTGAAGTAACGATGCGTTTTGCCCAGTCGCGATGCAGTTCTTCTGTTTCGTCTTCGACGCGCTCGTAAAACGCGGCAAGGGCAAGGTGCCCAGCAAGACTGCCGTAATAAATATCGAGAATCGCAGTCCCAATTGCACCGAGTTTCAGGGGCTCGTCAATCAAAAACTGCAGAGCTTGACGTTCAAGGGCGGAAACCCTTTGAAGACGTTGGGGGAAGTCAGGGGTGGCTAAAAAGGCGAGCTTTATGTCTTCGAGGGATACATTTTCGCCGCTTTGTACCGATTGGATGAGGTCTACGTAGTTCGCTGGCTCGGATGAAGTGGTTGTGCACCCAGTGATTGCGAGCAGGCAACAGAGAACCGTCGACACACCAAGGTTTTGCATCACGGCAGTGTATCGTATTCGTGCGAACTGGTGAGGCTGGCTGGTATGATCGGAATCGAGAACTTGAGGGAGCTCTGAATGGCATTGGAATACAAGCTCCGACTGCCGCTTGCGAATGAGGCGTTGCCTGGACGACCAGACGCTGTGCCCGTTCCTCCAAGCCACTTTGTCCATGGCAGACCGCTGCAGCCTCCGTTTCCACGGCACATGGAAATGTTAGTGGCAGGATTGGGGTGTTTTTGGGGTGCGGAGAGGTTGTTCTGGCAAATAGATGGGGTGTATACCACCGCCGTGGGTTATGCAGGCGGTCACACACAAAATCCCACCTACGAGGAGGTTTGTTCTGGTTTAACGGGACATACTGAAGCGGTGCTCGCGGTATACGATCCGGCGGTTGTCACGTATTTGGAGTTGTTGAGAGTTTTTTGGGAGGGGCACGACCCAACCCAGGGTATGCGTCAGGGCAACGATCTAGGTACTCAGTATCGTTCTGCACTGTATGTCCATGGCGCCGAACAGATGGCAATAGCGCATCGTTCGCGCGACGAATATCAGCAACGACTGCATAGCGCAGATTACGGCGATATTTCTACAGAAATTATAGAGGCGCCGCCATTTTTTTATGCCGAGCACAACCATCAGCAATACCTCGCTAAGGTTCCTGGCGGGTACTGTGGATTGGGAGGAACGGGAGTGGCATGCGGGATCGAGCCATTGGTTCAGGCGTGAAGCGACGTTAGTCCTCCTTAGGCGAGATCGATTTAACAACGAGTGATAAAAACCCGGCCGTTGCCGGGTTTTTTCTGCACGCAAAGCCGGAGGTCCGGCAGTTCCAGAGAGTGCACTCTCGAGTAAACACACGGGCTCGCCTGTCGTAATTTGTTTAAAAAATAGAACTCTGGCGTCCATCCGTTAACCGCGTTTACACTGACAAACTTTGTTTGCAAAAAGTCGTAACGGTGATAGCTAAAGTTGTTTGGATCGACTACGCACGATGAATAGTTATAGGAGCGGCGAGCAGCTAAATAAGTGGGCCGCTCGCGAGGCCGGGACGTTGGGATGACATACCCTCTTGAGGGAGTCCAGGTTCTCGACCTTTCGCGGGTGTTAGCGGGTCCCTTTGCCGGCCGTATGCTGTCGGATCTGGGTGCGGACGTGGTTAAGCTTGAACCTCCACAAGAGGATCTCACGCGTCTTTGGGGAGCGGTAATAGGTGGAGTGCCGGGATATTTTCATCAACAGAATGCGGGCAAACGCGACGTATGCATCGATCTTTCGATTCCGGAAGGCGTCGCGTTAGCCCAACAACTAGCGGCTAAAGCCGACATCGTTATCGAGAATTTTCGGCCCGGTGTGATGGATCGGCTGGGGCTTGGTTATCGGCAACTAAACGCCGCAAGAAAAGACCTCATACTTCTTTCGATTTCTGGATTTGGACAAGATAGTCCCGAGTCTCAAAGGATGGCGTACGCTGCCGTCATTCATGCCGAATCCGGGTTGGTTACGCGTCAAGCGCGGGATGGTCGTCCGCCGCAAGATATACGGGTATCGATGTCCGACACCAATGCGGCATTGCATGGTCTGGTCGCCGTGCTTGCCGCGATGCACTTGAGGCAAACCACAGGGCTTGGTCAACACATCGATATGTCGATGCTTGATGCGACCGTTGTGACCGATGATCAACTGCTTTATCACCTTGAAGATTCTCACGACACCGGACCGGCGGCACCGGACATTTGGGACACAGGATTTGGTCCGGTGCTCATTGCGGGGGATTTTCGACATATCTGGCGCCAGTTGAACACTCGCGCGGACGTTGAAGATCCCACTCAGGCAGGGGCCTCGTTGGAACAAAAGATTCAACAGCGACGCGAATCTGCCGCAACGTTCTTTAGGTCGTTGAGAACAAGGGCCGAAGTTCAAGAAATCATGGAGTCGTTGGGCCTCGCTTGGGGAGAGGTTCGCGATAGTTCGACACTGATGGAATCCGATACTGTGCGACACCGGGGCGTTCTTACCGAAGTTGATGACCGTGTCGGTGGGTTGCGCGTCATACCACAAAGCCCGTATCGGTTTTCGGATGCTGAAGCGGCGGTACGGAGCGGCGCGCCGCATCGTGGTGAACACAATGAGGAGGTCCTTAGGGATTGGTTGGAGCTGAACGATGAGGACGTGGACCGTTGGCTCGCATCAGACGCCCTGGTTGCGGCGGAGTTGTGAAGAACGTGACAAACGTAGGGATAGGAATTGATTTCGGGACGACGAATTCGACCGCTGCCGTGTTTGATGGGGAAAGAGTTTCGTTCATTCAGCTCGAGATGGATTCCCCTATCATGCCGTCCGCAACGTATATCGATGCGGATCTTCAAACCATTACTGGCCAGGCAGCCATCGACCGTTACATTGAGGGCAATACTGGACGGACGGTGGAACTCGTCCCGGAAGTCATTGGACGCGCCACCCTGGCGGTGGGCGCAGCCGACCCAAGCAGTCAACGGCCGGCCGAAATACTTTCGCAAGCAGTGTACGGCGAGTCGATGATTGACACGGGTTTGCGTGGACGGTTGTTCCAAGGCACGAAGCGGTTGTTGGGAAATCAAAGCGTTCGGCGACTGATGGTTTTCGATCATCCTTTTCGGCTGGTGGCGTTAATTACGCCGATATTGCTGCGCATACGCCAGGAGCTTGAAGACGGCGGAATCGAAGTCAGTTCGGCCTGTGTAGGACACCCCGTCAATTTTGAGGGGAGAGACGTAAAACGCAATGAAGTTGCTTTAAGTCGGTTGGGTGAAGCGTACGGCCATGCGGGCATTCAAGATCACCGGTTTTATCCGGAACCGATTGCCGCGGCGGTTAGTTTTCTACACGAACGGCCTGGTGCGGCAGGAGACACGATACTGACGGTTGATTTCGGTGGCGGGACTTTGGATTTTTGCGTATTGCAACGCCGCTCGGGAAATGCTTTTTCGGTGGTCGCCACCCACGGAATCGCGTTAGGTGGCGATCGAATTGATCAACGCATATTCCGTCGTCTGCTGTTCCCACTGCTCGGAAAAGGAGAGCGATGGCGACGTCGCGGTACCGATCGCCAAGAGATCGAAACACAATTTCCTTTCGAGGATTATGAGGACTTGTTGTTGAACTGGGCCGTCACGTATTTACTCAACCAAAATCGATACACGACGCCCGTTCTTGAATGTATTTCGCAAGGAGGTGAAGCTCGACTAAAGTTCCGTCGCCTGCGCGAGCTCATCCAACAGAATTATAGCTACCTAGCGTTTCAAGCCATCAAAGACTTTAAAGCGGAGTTGTCTTTCGCTGACGATGCCGTGTTAGATATTGCAGACATCGACATTGAAGCGTCTCTTACACGTGGAGAGTTCGAAGACGTCATCAATGACTCGCTCGTGCGGGTTGAGCAAGCCGTATTGGAAATCATTCACCGTGCCGAAATCGTCCCGAAAAATGTCGATATTGTGCTTCGGACGGGCGGGTCGTCGTTGATTCCTGCTGTGCAGCGCATGCTCAACAAACACTTTCCGCACCGGGTCGTAAATCACGACCCTTTTACCAGTGTGGCCGCGGGACTCGCGATCGCTGACTACCACGATCTTCGGATCGCGTGAACGTTAAATGAACGATACCGTCTTCGATCGAATGCTTCGTCAATTTACGAGCGCGGTTGAATCCGGTGACGGGCAAAAACTTGCAGAACTTTTCACCGAAGACGGCGTTTACAACGACTGCTTTTATGGTGCGTTTCATGGACGGGACGCCATTGCCCGCATGCTAGAAATGCACTTCTGGGGTCATGCGGAAGGGTTTCGATGGCAGATGTTCGAACCGATCGCGAATACTGCGATGGGGTATGCGAGGTATCGATTCAGTTATGTTTCAAAGCTTGACGGGGCCGAGGGCGAGCGTGTGGTGTTTGAGGGTATGAGTCAATTTACGCTAGACGCAGGCCTTATTCGCGTATATCGAGAGGAGTTCAATACAGGTATTGCGATCTCCCAATTGAATTTCCCTGCTGACCGCATTGCACGTCATTTAGCTCGAAAAGCGGACAGCGTTAGGGCTGCCGACATTTAGTCGTCCGGGGCAATATAACTTGGATCTAACACTTTGAAAAAAGTCTGTAAGGCCCGATAGGTCAAGCCCCAGACGAAATGTCCGCCGCTGAGCCGATAGCCATCGAATACGGTCGAGCTCGAGCCGATAGGGCGCGTTTCGGTATCGCAAAGGGATCGGTCTAGCATATGGTCGAGCGGCCCCCAGACGATCTCGTCGACTTCATGATTCGGGCGAAAGACCGGGATGTCGTTGATTTCAAAAACGAAGGGAGCCACAACCATATCGGTCGTTCGGCCACGCGGCATCGCGCGTTGTTGCGATAGCGGTCCAAGGAATGTCGCCGCATCGAGATCCAATCCAATTTCTTCTTGAGTTTCTCTAACGGCAGCGGCCTTGAGACTAGTATCGACAGGGTCGCGATGCCCCCCGGGAAACGCCATATGCCCTGACCACGGGTCGGCATCGTGTTGAGCACGCCTGATGAAGAGAATTTCTGAACCCTCGTCAGTCACGTGCATCACCACGGCGACGGCAGCCTGCCTGGTTTCTTCATTGACGGGGAACCGTTGGGGTTGATGGGCGGCGATACGGGCCCGAATGTGTTGGATGCTTAGGTGAGACACTCGCTTATGATAGCTTGAACGTGGCGAGTCTGAGCCAGGGAGCGGAGATTTGTTGGACAGTAGCGCTAATCGGTGCTTTGTTTGTGGGCCTGGAAACGATCGCGGTCTCGGGGTTCAGTTTCAATTGGTTGACGATGTGTGCCGGGCCGAATTCGTCCCTAACGAAAGCTACGCTGGGTATGACGGGGTCGTTCACGGAGGCATTTTGTTTTGTCTGCTTGATGACGTTATGGCCAACTGGCTCTATCTACAGGGCGAGCGTTGTTTCACCGCGCGAGCAGAAGTCCGTTATCGGCAACCTCTTCCGATTGGTACGCCGGTGCGGTTGGAGGGTCGCCTGGTGCGACGTAAAGGCCGAGTGGCGCTGATTGAAGGTAAGGTTTTCCGGCAAGACAACGACACCATCGTCGTCGAGGCGACGGGCAGTTTTATGCTCGACGGTTGACTTCTAGAGGGGAGACCCACGGGCGTCGCGATAACTGATACGTTGCGAGATAGAGTTTAGAAGCAGTTCCATGGGTTAGCATCTTTGTGAATCGACCAGGAGACACTCTTATGGCGGAAGCGACACAAGTAGATCGAGAAAAACTAGAAACCTACGTCAAACAGGTAAGTCAGCAAGTCATGGCTGGCTTTAACTGCAGTTTGTCGTACGTTGGGGACAAGATGGGCCTATATCGTCAACTACGAGACGAAGGGCCGGTAACGAGCACCGAATTTGCTGAGTGTACCGGCCTTCACGAGCGCTGGTTACGCGAATGGCTACGGCATCAGGCTTGCGTCGGACAAATCGAATATTCAGCTGACAACGATTCTTTCAGCCTTTCGCCTGAGGCCGCCATCGTCCTTTGCGATGACGAAAATCCCTTTTATTTCGCGGGTGGATTTCAAGCCGTTGTTGCGACGCACGATGCAGTGCCGAAATTGGGCGATGCGTTCCGCACCGGGTTAGGACTGAGTTATGACGACCAAGGTGGAGCATGTGCGTGCGGAATTGAGCGCCTCAACAACTACGTCCCGAGGAACGAATTGGTTCAAAACATTCTGCCTTCCCTTAACGGAGTTACTGAAAAGCTAACGTCGGGCGCTCGCGTTGCCGACGTTGGTTGTGGAGCGGGCCAAGCGATCCTCGTCATGGCAGAGGCATTCCCTGCGTCTGAGTTCGTTGGCTATGACACGTCCGAACATGCGTTGGCCAATGCACACGCCCACCTGTTGGAAACCGAGCTGAAAAATGTTCGCTTCGTCAACCCAACGGTGGAACCTCTTCCTCGCGACGGTAGTATCGACTTCGTTACCACGTTCGATGTTGTTCATGACGCGCCTTATCCCGACCGACTTATCGCCGATGTATATGGTTGTCTTAAAGCTGATGGAACGTGGCTTTGTTCGGATATTCGAAGCCTTCCGACGTTCGCAGAGAATTTGACGGAAAATCCTAGCGCGGGGCTGTTTTATGGTTTCTCACTAATGATTTGTATGTCTTCGAGTATGTCCACGCCTGATGGGGCTGGGTTGGGTACCTTAGGATTTAACGAGCAGGTAGCCAGAGATATGACCGAAACCGCGGGGTTCTCGCGCTTTGAACGGTTGGACTTTGGGACGTCGGTCAATAGCTACTACGAAATTCGCCCGTAGTTTATCTGGTTGCCAATATCGACAGCGGCCTTATATACGGTAAGCGGAACTCGCCTCTCCTAGCGACTTCAATGACGTGCTAGCGACGTAACGAATGCCAGAAATTATCGATATCGAAGGCGGCGTGAATTTTCGGGACTTCGGTGGCTACCCGGCGGTCGCAGGGGGCTGGGTGGTCTCGGGCAAACTGTTTCGATGTGGAACACTTTCCAATATAACGCCGACTGGACTTGCGACGTTTAACGAATTGGATATTCGGCACATATGTGACTTGCGCCGAGCTGACGAGCGGGAAGACGATCCGACCCCTTTGCCGCCTGAAAATCCGAGACGAACAGCCGTTTCGATTGACCCTGGTAGCGCCTCATCGATGCGGCTGGCGCTGCGAAGCCGTCCGCCGACTGAAGACCAACGAATGAATTTTATGGTGGCGATTAATGAGGATCTTGTCCGCGACCACACCAAAAACTTTCGCGAGGTATTTACGACACTGCTGGACACACGTGACGGGGGATTTTTGGTCCACTGCACAGCAGGGAAGGACCGAACGGGTCTGGCTGTTGCGATGATTCTTGAATCACTTGGCGTCAGTCGCGAGAACGTTGAGGAAGACTACTTGTTGACCAACAGCGTTATAGATTTCGAGGGGTTTATCCTTCCTCGCATTCGACAGTACTACGGCTCGTTGAGTCCTGAAATTGAGATGATCAAATCGGTCGCCGGCGTCCGTATCGAGTATTTGAGGGCTGCTTTTCGTGTGATGGAAAAGCTGCACGGCTCGATCGATGAATATTTGGAACGTGGTCTAGGCCTGAATGCGCGAGACCTCGAAGAGCTTCAACGGCGATACGTGGTCAAGTCGTGACGAAGTCGAATCGGTCCGATTTTTCGGCGTAGTTGAATCGTTCGATCCCTGTCGATTCACGCATGTCGACGGTCATTTGCTGGGTGTTCTCATCGAGTGGAATGCCCGTCGCGTCTGCAACCCGAGTGATTCCGTTGAATCCCGACGCAACCACAAGCGCATCCACCATGGATTGCGTGCCCATTGCCGCGCCTGCTTGATCGCGAATGGTTGCGAGGTCATCCCATCGGTTTCGAATGGCTGCTTCGGTTAGGGACCTGAGCCAATGACCAAAATCAACGCCCGGGTCGATATGCCCGTCGGTGACTGAATTTAAATCGTAGTCTTTTTGGTCTGGCTGGCCGCTCGCCCGGAGCAGCATCGTATGTGAGGTGGTTCAGTAGAAACACTGGTTCAGTGCGGAAACGCGGGATGCGATGAATTCTGCCTGAGATTGTTTCAGATCGAGGGGGATGTTCTGCAATGCGTAATGGGGTCGAAACGCCGTGAAGAAGAGTTCCACAGCGCTTGGCACGAGTCCCATGGAACGCGCAATGTTGGGCTCGCGGTTGTTGCTGAGTCCGTTAATCATGCCGGGTCGTTCGTTACCGACCGCGATAGGAACCCAAGCGCCTCCATCCGTCACATTGGCGCGGGGCTGTCCCGTGGGTGCGTCGGGTTGCGGTGTCGGGAGCTCGGCCAGAGAGAGACCCAACGCGGCGTGTAACGTGTCGATGATGACCGAAGAGTTCACCACACCCACGATTTCGATGTAGTGCTCGGGGGTGATACCAGCGGCCATGACCTGATCGAACATGTTTCGGGTGATACGACCAGGATCCGATCGAACCCGGTGAATCATATCCACGATCACGGCATCTAAGTCCGTCTCGTTATCGTGCACCCCGTCTACGGCGTAGGGCGAGAGTGCTTGCCGACGTTTCGCACACAAACGACAACTCGTTGCGGCGCGCGATTCCACCACCATCGCGATTCGTTCCGTCCCGGTCCAAAACGGGCCCGGTTCTGCGATGCTTTCCCAGACCTTCTCATGGGCTTCGATAAGACCCTCGCGAAGGGGATAGCTGGTGTGTTCGTACATAGCGTCTATCTTGCCGCGCTGAAGTAAATGCGTCCAGTTTGGATTACCTATCGGACGTAGAACTTCGATGACGGGTTTATTGCGCCAATGTTTTTTAACATCGAGCTTGTGGTGGGACGGTGCAAGCAGTAATCATGAAGTTTCGGTTCGGTGTGCCCGGACCTTCTGGGATGGAGTTCGATTGCGATGTCTGAACATGAAGGACCTCGGGCGACGGGGTTTGATACGTTAACGCTGCACGCGGGGCAGCAGCCAGACCCGGTGACCGGCGCACGCGCAACGCCGATATATCAGTCGGCTTCGTTTGTATTTCCGGACTCTGATTTCGCCGCCGGTTTGTTCAATATTGAACGAGCGGGCCACGTCTACTCGAGGCTCTCCAATCCGACTAACGCGGTATTGGAAGAACGAGTGTCTGCCCTAGAACGAGGTGTTGGGGCGATAGCAACTGCTAGTGGCCAAGCCGCCATGCATCTCGCGGTCGCGACACTTTGTTCGTCCGGAGATCATATCGTTGCGTCCAGATCGCTGTACGGGGGAACCCACAATTTGCTTGAGTATACGTTGCCCCGTTTTGGTATCGAGACCACGTTCGTTGATCCCCGTTCTGTCGAAGCGTTCAGCAGCGCAATTACACCATCAACCAAACTATTATTCGGAGAGATCTTGGGTAATCCGGGCCTCGAAGTGCTCGATCTGTCGGCGCTTGCTGAGGTTGCGCATGATGCCGGAATGCCACTGGTTGTTGATTCGACTTTTGCGACGCCGTACTTGTGCAAGCCGATGGAGCATGGTGCCGATATCGTTGTGCATTCAGCAACTAAATTCTTAAGTGGGCATGGCATTGTTATCGGCGGCTTGCTGGTCGATGGTGGTACGTTCGACTGGGAAACATCGGACCGATTTCCAACGTTGACGCAACCGTATGAGGGATTTCACGGCCTGGTTTTTGCAGAAGAATTTGGACCGCTGGCTTTCATTACACGGGCACGGAAAGAGGGCATTCGGGATTTTGGTGCGTGCATGGCGCCGATGACCGCGTTTCACGTGCTGCAAGGTCTAGAAACACTGCCGTTACGGATGCAGCGTCACGTGGAGAATACCCGCCGAGTTGTGGCCTTTCTGGACGAACACGAAGCAGTTGAGTCCGTGCTCTATCCGGAGCTCGATTCGCATCCTGATCAGGAGCTCGCTTCCCGATTGCTGCCAAAAGGCGCGGGTGCAGTATTCAGTTTCAATATCAAAGGCGGCCGAGGTGCGGGGCGAACGTTTATCGAAGCACTTTCGCTTTTTTCACACCTAGCAAATATTGGCGATGCAAAATCCCTGGTGATTCACCCGGCGAGTACTACCCATCACCGCATGAGTACCGATGCGCTTGCGAGCGCGGGGATCGGCGAAGGTCTCGTTCGACTTTCCATCGGATTGGAGGACCCGGACGACTTGATCGACGATCTGGCACGCGGACTACGTCGTTCGCAAAGAACCTGACTATGTACGTTGACGTGAACGCAGAACGTGTCTTCGTATCTACCGGTACGTCTGGACATCGACCCGATGCTCCTGGGATTGTGTTTATCCATGGAGCGGGGATGGACCACAGTATTTGGGTGATGCCGTCTCGATACTTTGCCCGCCATGGATTCAATAGTGTTGCCGTCGATCTACCCGGGCATGGGCGGAGCCAAGGCGCCCCGCTGGATACGATCGAAGCGATGGCTGATTGGTTGGCCGTCGTCGTCGAAGTACTTGGTTTCGCCCCGTCGATCATCGTTGGCCATAGCATGGGTTCGTTGGTCGCCTATCGGTTTGCCGTGGATCACCCAGATCGATGTCGCGCTATCGCTCTTTTGGGCACATCGGTCCCGATGCCCGTTACCGGTGTGTTGTTGAACGCGGCAGCCGACAACGATCATGCCGCGATTGAGATGATAAATACGTGGAGTCATTCGTTTCAGGGAAAGGTGGGTGCAAATAGCAATCCAGGCGTTTGGATGCTGGGCACGGGCGAAAGACTCCTTGAGCGCGCTAGCCGAGGAGTCCTTCACGCCGATCTACGGGCGTGCCATGGTTTTGCTGAGGTTTCCCATGAGGTCATATGTCCTTCGCTCTTAATCGCAGCCGGTGCGGATTTAATGACTCCAGCCCGGGCGGGACTCGAAGTCGCGAAAGCGTTACCGAATGCCGAAATCGTTAACCTCGACGGCTGCGGCCACTTCATGTTGAGCGAACGACCCAATGACGTACTCAACGCGCTCGCGATGTTTGCAAAGGGACTTTAACAAGACGTGGTTATGCTGAACGTCCGCGGGCATCTATGGGCCAGATGTCGACGAGTGTGTCTCCTTCGATGACGTGAACGACGTCATATAGATTAAACGTTGGGTCGCAGTGCGGTGTGATGACTCGCATCCAGTCGCCAACAGCAAATACCTCAGTTGTACGCCATCGAACACCGCCATGTTCGTCACCAAAAAAGAAGTAACGACCGTCTTGCGGCCCGCCTTCGTGGAGTTCGGGATTCTTATCGTCGGTTGCGAAAGCCTTAAGGCCGGCATCGGTCGTGATTAGATTGTCGTGATTTGCGGATACGACCGTCGTCTGTACGTACAGTGACGTAAAAAACGCGGGGTGGTCACCCTGCTTAGGCTCAATTTCGTTGTACTGTCGATCCATGAATGGGTACGACCCCGCTTGTAGTTCATCGAGCGCCCCCGTTGCCGGGTCGATATCGAACGTGCCCGTTCCGCCGCCGCTGGTGACCGGGCAAGCGATACCCGCTTGTTGAAGCTCGTTTCGGAAATGAACCAGCGTTTCCATAACAGCCACTGACTGGTCGTGGCGCTCGTCGTACGGCGTGATATGCATGAGGTGTCCGGCATACATTTGGAGTCCGGTAAAGTCGAGGTAAGCGGATTCCGAAAGTTGCCGGGCCAGTTCCAAAGCGCCTGGGCCAGGTTCTATGCCTGTTCGGTGAAGACCCGGGTCTAGGTCGAGTAGAACTTTTACTGGCGTACTGAATTTTCGAGCGGCGTCATTGAGTGCCTGGCCGTTCAGCGGATTATCTACGACGACAACGATGTTGGCGCTGCTCTCATTCAATCGCAGAAGGCGGTCGATGCCACTCGGCGTGACGACGGGGGACGTGAGCAGAATGTCGTAAATGCCGGCAGCTTGCATAGCCTCGGCCTCCCCTAATTTTGCGCAACAGATACCCCGGGCCCCGGCCTCGATTTGCAGTTGTGCTATGGCAGCGCATTTGTGGGTCTTTGTGTGGGGGCGCAAGGCGACACCAACCGTTTGGCAGTGCGTGCTCATGGTCTCAAGGTTGTTTTTAAAGCGGACTAAATCGATGACCAGAGCCGGTGTCTGGAGCCTTGCGGCGCCTCCGGTGACGCCGACCAACGCTCGGTTCAACTCCGTGTTCAGATGCCGTGGTCCTCGCGGTATTTGCGCCAGCGCGCAAACGCGTCGGTGACTTCGGCCGCCCTTCCAGACACCATCGGTTCGAGTTCCGGATGCGAGAAAATGTAGAACTCGTCTTCTTGGATCGAATGCAAAACCATATCGCCGACCACGGCCGGATCCAGCGCTTTGGCCATCATTTCTGTTAACCGTTGCTCCTGTTCCGGCCCCGCTACATCCTCCGATAGGACCATTTTCGCCGTGTCCGTTTCACCCTGAAGATGGCTGGGCCGATTGCGTCCTGAATCGAAAATATTGGTGTTGACCACCCCGGGACAAAGAACGGAAACCCCAATATCGTGTTGTTTGAGATCAGCGCGGAGCGTTTCGGATATCCCAACGACCGCGTATTTGGTCGCGGTATAAATGCCTAGTCCCGGAATCGCGAAGTGGCCCGCGAGGGATGCGGTATTGACGACATGGCCGCCCTCCCCGTGAGCTTTAATTCGCTGCACGAACGCTTGTAGGCCATTGACCACGCCGTCGAGATTAACGCCCATGACCCAATCCCAATCCTCGTAAGACATCTGATCCAGCGATCCACCGACGGCGACGCCGGCATTGTTTACAAGGACGTGAACTTTATCGAAAGCCGCTTCGGTTGCGTCCGCGGCGGCTTCCATTGCGGCTCGATCGGTCACGTCGACTTGAAGGGTAATGACCTCGGCGTTGCTCGCGTCGAACTCCGCTTTGACGCGATCGAGCGCATCTTGTTCGATATCCGCGATCGCAACTTTCATACCGGCAGCCGCGAATGAACGGGCCATCGCCAAGCCCATGCCACTTGCGCCGCCAGTGATGAATGCAACTTTTCCCGTAATGTTGCGCATCGCCTTCCCCCAAGCTGATGGCAAAGAGCGTACCACAGCTCCCTAGGTTGGCTTTTGTGCTCCACGGATGCAGGATTAAATTCTTATCCATGGATGAGGCATGGTTTTGTCAAGGCTGGTTTTTTCGAGCGCGTTGTTCCTGATTTCACACCTCGGAATCAGCAGCACGTCATTTCGCTCAGTGCTGATCGAGCGGTTCGGTCGCAACGGCTACCTCGCCGCGTACTCTATCGTCGCGGTGTTCACGCTTGGGTTCATGATCTTGAGCTACGCGGACCGACCGGTGAGTCCGTATTTGTGGGTGCCAAGCCCGGCTCATTGGTGGTTGACGTACGTGTTGGTGGGGTTGTCTTTCGTACTCGCCGTCGGAGCGTTTTCGACCAAGAACCCAACGAGTCTTGGGAAAGAAGGCGAGTTGGGAACGGAACCACGTGGCGTCATATGCATTACCCGCCATCCGTTTCAGTGGGCCGTGGTGTTATGGGTCGCGGGACATATGACAGCGAATGGTGACGTCGCCTCCTTAATTTTCTTCGGTACGTTCGGGCTTATCTCGGCCTTTGGCACGTACCTGATCGATACGCGAATGGCCCGTGAGCAAGAGGACGCATGGCGTGTTTTTACTGCGCGCACTTCGAACGTCCCGTTCGGTGCTATTGCGGCGGGTCGGGCCACACTCCGCTGGAAAGACTTATGGTTGCCGATTCTGTTGGGGCTAGCCGTTTATGCGGCTGTATTCGTTAGTCACGGTTGGATCACGGGGGCAGGGCTTCACTGAAAATAGCCGACGTTGCTGATTGTAAAGCCTGGTGTTGGCTGCCAAAGAAGTGATCGGCCCCAGGGATCGTGACGATTTCGGCGTCGTGTTGGTCGTGCTGCCATTGTCGGAGCTGCGGAAGGTCAACAAATGGGTCGGCATCGCCGACGATGATTCGTATGGGTAACGTAAGGTCGTTTGTTAATGCCAAAGAAGACGTGGGCGGAGCAATTAACACGACACGAGATACGGTGTTGTTATTGGCAACCCCCCGGCTTGCCACCACGGAACCGAATGAGTAACCGGCGACTGAGAGGATTGACGGGTTTTTCGCTTGGCGGAGCCACTCCAGGACCGAGAGTAGATCGTTCACTTCGCCTTCCCCGTTATCGTATCCGCCTTCACTAGACCCGACGCCGCGAAAATTGAATCGTAGGGTCCGTAGGTTCATAGGCGTCAACGCTTGTTCGACAGTGTCGAGAACCGCGTCGAACATCGAACCGCCATAGAGAGGATGAGGGTGACACAGTATGACCCAAGAGCCTCCGTCCGAGTCATTGACCATGGCTTCCAAATTACCGGCTGGGCCAGGGATCATGTACCGGCTAGTCATTCGGGCAGCCTGGAGTAACGCTGCTTATGTGTCCACGCGTTGTCGGGATGGAATTTGTCTTTGTAGCACATTAATCTATGCCACCTGCGCGGCGTTGCGTACCACTAGGGAAAGAATAATAGTGATTGAAGCGGATGGATTAACGCGACATTACGGTGCTGTGGTAGCTGCCTCTGAGGTCAGTTTCGAGGTTGGCTCAGGCGAGATCGTAGGCCTTCTTGGGCATAACGGAGCCGGTAAAACCACCGTCATGAAAATGCTTACGGGATACCTCGAACCGACTTCTGGGCGAGGTCTGGTCGATGGAATTGACGTTCGGGACGAGCCCGTAGCGGTGCAGAGTAAGGTCGGTTATCTACCCGAAAATCGCCCGCTTTACCCAGACATGTCGGTCTTCGACTACCTAACCTTTGCCGCAAGCATGCGCGGTATGGCCGGTAAGGAAGCGGAATCCGGGCTACGGGATGTGATCGAGGCGATGGAACTCGGATCTCGAGCCCTTGATAAGATAGGCACCCTATCTCGAGGGTTTCAGCAGCGCGTTGGGGTTGCGCAAGCAATTTTGCATAAACCTCCCGTGCTAATTCTCGACGAACCGACTAATGGACTTGATCCTCGACAGACCCAAGAGATGCGGCGTCTTCTGAAGGATCTGGCCAAAACCGCGACGGTGATCCTTTCAACCCACATCATGCAAGAAGTAGACGCTATTTGTGATCGAGTGTTGATCATGCGCGATGGTGAATTGGCGATCGATGAGAAGCTCGAGGATTTGAAACGCGCTGACACAATCGAGTTAAGGACTACGGTACGTCCCGCGGACGTCGAGAACGCGCTCGGTGCAACGGCGAATGTCGTTGTGGAAGAAGACCGGATACTCCTCACCCGAACCGGTGTCGAACCTGAGGAACTCGCTGCTCAGGTGGCTCGCACCTTAGTAGCTAAGGAAATCCCGATCCATAGTTTGGCACCAGTTCAACGTGATTTGGAAAGACTCTTCCGGGAAGTAAGCGAGGTCCGCGATGTTCGCTAGCAAGAGCAAGAGTATGGAGGTCGCCGCCAAAGAGCTTATCCAGTTCTTCGGGTCGCCGATAGGTTACTTATTTTTACTCGCGTTTCTCGGATCCACGCTCTTTGTTTTCTTTTGGGGTGAGGCATTTTTTGCACGGAATATCTTGGACGTTCGGCCGATGTTCGAATGGATGCCGGTTTTGCTGATTTTTTTGTCTTCCGCGCTCACGATGCGAATGTGGAGTGAGGAGCGTCGCAGTGGAACGCTAGAATTTCTTCTCACGCTTCCGGTGACGACCTGGGAGCTCGTTATTGGAAAGTTTCTTGCGTGCTGGGCGCTGCTCGGTATTGCTTTGGTGCTCACATTACCCCTCCCACTCACCTTGGCGGTTGTCGACAGCAGCCTAGCGGGTTTGGACTGGGGACCGGTTCTTGCCGGTTATGTTGCCGCGATTCTCCTGGGAGCGAGTTATATAGCCGTTGGTTTGTTTGTCAGTGCCAGGAGCGACAACCAAATCGTCGCGCTAATTTTGGCGTCTTTGGCTTGTGGGTCCTTCTATTTGATCGGCAGCCCTTTCCTACTTGATCTAGTTGATAACAACAGTGCCAATATTCTGCGAATGATCGGTTCGGGCTCGCGCTTCGAATCGATCACGCGCGGTATGCTCGACTTTCGAGATCTCTATTTCTATGTGTCGATCGCGGTCGGTCTTCTTGCATTGAATGTTTACGGGTTGGATCGCCAGGGATGGTCAGAAGATGCTCAGCCGGTCCGTCATCGCCGATCGCAAATCCTGTTAGGGCTAGTTGTGGCGAATGTTCTTGTGGCCAACGTCTGGTTACACGGTGTGGGTAATTCCCTGCGCTGGGACGTCACCCGTGGCGACCAGTACTCGATGTCAGAGGCGACGCTACAATACCTGAGACGATTGCGTGAACCGTTGCTAATAAGGGGCTATTTCAGCAACAAAACGCATCCGTTGTTGGCACCGCTGGTGCCGCAAATGCAAGATCTATTGGTCGAATACGGTGTGGCCGGCGGTGATCGAGTAAGGGTGGAGATCGTCAACCCCGCGGATAATGCGGAATTGGAGGACGAGGCGAACACTAAGTACGGTATTCGCCCGGTACCCTTTCAGACGGTTGACCGGCACGAAGCGAGTTTGGTCAATTCGTATTTCGATGTTCTCGTTCAGTACGGCGATGAATACGAGGTGTTGAATTTCCGTGAATTGATCGATGTTAAGCAGCGTGGCGAGACCGATCTCGATGTCTGGCTCCCGAATCCAGAGTATGCAGTCACCCGAAGCATCAAAAAGGTGCTATACGACTTTCAGGGTGGCGACAGCGTTTGGTCAAACATCGTCCAACCGATCCGTTTTACGGGATACATTTCGCCCGACGAACGCATGCCTCAAGAGCTTGCGTCTTTAGGACGGTCTTTAAAGGAGCTGCTCGAAAGTACCGCATTGGAGGCCGGGGAGGGGTTTTCGTGGGAAATTGTTGATCCGGACGCGAACGACGGCGCGGTCGCCGAGGAAATCGCCGACAAATTCGGGTTTGGCCCCATGGCAGCGAGTCTCTTCGATGCCAATACGTTTTACTTTCACCTGACCCTAACGGATGACACGACAGTCGTTCAAATCCCCATCCCTGAATCGCTAGACCGCGACGGGCTGGAGCGAGGGTTGGACGAAGGGCTAAAGCGTTTCGCGTCGGGTTTGATGAAGACAGCGGCGCTTTACACGCCGCCCCCAACGCCGCCCCAGTATCCTGGAGGACAGCAGATGCCGGGAAACCAATTTGCCAGCCTACGCGACGTACTTGGTAGCAGCCATGAACTCCAGCCCGCGGATCTAACCGACGTGATCCCTGCCAGTGTGGACGTTTTGCTCATCGTTGATCCGACCGTTCTCGACGACCGGGCGGTGTTTGCGATCGATCAATATTTAATGCGGGGTGGTACCGTCGTTGTCGCAACCTCGGCCTTCCGTAGCACCCTGACTCAGTCGATGCTTTCAGCCGTGCCGCAAACGACTGGACTTGAAGCTTGGCTACAGCACCACGGTATCTCAATCGACAAATCCATGGTGCTTGATCCACAAAACGCACAATTCCCAGCACCAGTTACCCGAAGAGTGGGCGGGTTCAGCTTTCAGGATTACCGAATGTTGGACTATCCGTTCTTTATCGACATTCGCGACGAGGCGATGCTAGCGGACCACCCCATCACGGTTGGCCTCCCGCAATTGACGATGTCATGGGCGTCGCCCATCGACTTGGACGAAACCGGATCAGAGGCGCGCGACGTTCAGCGTTTGATTTGGAGTTCGAGTCAAAGCTGGCGTGATTCCTCGCCAGAGGTCATGCCGAAACTGAGCGGCGATGTGGTTGAACCGTATCAGTCCGAGGGGGAAGAAGGACGCCAACTTCTAGGGGTGCTGGTTTCGGGGCGCTTTGAATCCTTTTTCGACGAGTCGCCGCTGTTGCAAGAGGAAGCCGCGCTAATAAGCGAAGAATCCGAAGACGCGCGGGTAGGCGATGGCGAAAATGAAAGTGAAGAGGACGCTGGACCGGGAACCGTCTCGGGCGTTATTAAACGTTCTCCTGAGTCTGCTCGGTTGCTGGTATTTGGTTCGAACTCCTTTGTTTCGGATCAAATCATCCAATTGGTCGGCGTTGCGAACGGGCAGCTGTACACCAGACCGCTTGATCTGATGCAAAACGTGGTCGATTGGGCGGTGGAAGACGAGGTCTTGCAAACGATCCGAGGCAGAAACCAGTACGCGAGCACGTTGCCGCCACTCGGCGATCTAGGTCAGCGAGTATACGAATACGGCAATTACGTACTTGCCTTGTTGATGGTTTTCGTCGTTTTCTTGATACATCGCTACGTCGGTGCAAAAAGGCGTGATCGGTATCTGGCCGTATTGGGAGAGACGTCGTGAAGCAGTCGACGCTCGCCACAATTCTCGTTATTCAAATCGTACTGGTGGTACTCGTCTGGTGGTTTCGACTAGGAGACGACGAACAGAGACCAGAGCCTCTTCTAAGTTTCGAACCAGATTCGATTCAAAGAATCGAAATTTCAGCGATTGGTGAAAAACGTGGTGTGACCCTCGTGCGAGATAGCGATAACTGGCAATTGGTACCGGATATTCCAGCCGACGCCGATAAGGTTGAACGGTTCCTTACCAAGCTAGCCGACACCGACAGTGGCTGGCCCGTCGCAGAGCAAGATTCGACGGCTGATCGTTTCGAAGTGACACACGAAAACCATCAACGCCACATCGTTCTTTACGATGCCGATAAAGTCCTGGGTGGCGTGTATCTTGGAACTTCACCGGGGTACCGCAAAGTGCACGCGAGGGCGGACTCGGGCGGGCCTGTTTACAGTGTCAAATTTTCGGTTTACGAGGTCGGAATGGACTCCGCGTCATGGCTCGACCGATCGATACTACAAGCCGTCGGTGAAGTGCGGGAGCTTACGCTCGAAGGTGTTTTTTCCCTTTCCAGCAAAGGCGGCGATGGATGGGTATCCGATCAAGGCGGCGACCTCGATCAGGACGCCGTGCAAACCCTGATCGATCGTTTCCGGAACCTTACGGTCATGGGTATTTATGAAGAGCCGGTTGGTGACGGGCCATTACTGACCTATATCGTCACCGACGATGAAGGGCCACAGCGTCTTACGATTGTGCACCTAAAGAAAGCAGACGGGGACGCAACAAGTTCCCACTACGTGGTTTCATCGAACCGCCGGGAAGGCCATTTTGAACTCGCCTCATACATTGCGGAAAGAATCGAGGCGACGTTGGATGATCTTGTTATTGCAGCCTCGGACGTGGAAGAAGTCGTCAAGGAATGATTGGGTCGCGAAACTAGTGAAGGAAATTTCTCTGACGTGATGCACCGTAGTAGTAGTTGGATTGACGCACGAGCGCCGGGCATAAGTGGTCGACGTCCGTAAAGCGGCTACGGTTCTCATCGTTCGACCCGCCGAGAGAGGACCTGAATTGTTTATGCTGCAACGACCGGGACGCGGTGTGTTCCCGGATCTGCACGTGTTTCCGGGCGGAAAAGTGGACAAAGAAGATGCGGATCTTGAAGCGGCCTGCTTTGGTCTGAATGACCAGCTGGCTTCGAGAACGTTGGGGTTGAAGGACAACGCGATTCGCTATTGGGTTACGGTCATTCGAGAGTGTTTTGAGGAAAGTGGTGTGCTTCTCGCTCGACGACATGGCGAGGATTTTGATTTTTGTGATGACGCGGAACGAAGCCACTATCGAACGTTACGCGAACGCCTTCTCGTGGGCGAGATAGACTTTGCCACTATCATTAGCAGTGAGGGACTAGAGTTAGCGACGGATCGAGTGCATTACTTCAGTCACTGGATTACGCCGGAAACCGCGCCCGCCCGCTTTGACACACGTTTTTTTCTGGCGGCGATGCCACAGGGGCAACAAGCGGTGGGTGACGATCGAGAGACGGTATCCGGGGAGTGGATTTCTCCTACAGCAGCATTGCAGCGGCATGAGAGGGGAGACTGGCAAATGATTTACCCGACGCTAACCACCCTGAATTCAGTGGCCGATTTCAGCTCAGTGGAGGCATTGGTGGATTCGGTGCAGGAAGGACGCCACCTCGACACGGTGACCCCGGAATTACATCGGCAAGGAATGCAGCTTCTTCAAAACGAATAAGTTCGTCGGCGAAAGGGAAGTAATCAACAGCTATGGGTTCTGAAATGGCGAATGATCCGTAGAAATACGAACGGGTGAATGACGCCGAGACTGTTGCTGCCAATCGTCGTGATGGGGTCTTGGCACGCTGAACCATTTCGTTGGAGTATGTTGCAAGTCGGGCGGAGAAATTTGATGGACGATCAACTTGAGTGGCAGAAGGTACGTTCGGAACCGGGGCCCGAACTCGGCATCCTGAATGTCCGTTTCGATTGGCTAAAACATCCGACCGAAGACCGAATTCTAAAACGGCTTGTGCTCGAATCGGTGGACTGGATCAACGTGGTTGCTCTCACCGAGGATGGTCAGTCGGTCATGGTCGAGCAGTATCGTTTTGGCACTGGTTCGTGCACGCTTGAGACGCCTGGCGGGATGGTTGATGCTGGAGAAACGCCGCTCCAAGCGGCACAACGAGAACTCAAAGAGGAAACCGGGTACAGCGGTGGCCGATGGAAGTCATTAGGTGCTGTACAACCTAATCCGGCGATTCATTCGCATTTGTGTCACCACTTTCTTGCGGAGGGTGTGACCAAGAACGATTCGCAGGATCTTGGTCAGGGTGAAGCGATCGCGGTGCATCTGTATACGATCGATCAGGTCCGGTCGGCGATTGTCGATGGATCGTTGCGCCATGTCTTGGCCATCTCG
>CEWR01042125.1_pt1 | contig 29456 bp, 17 predicted proteins | sample 356321 | NCBI WGS metagenome assembly CEWR01 (sample SAMEA2621551, study PRJEB7988) | marine metagenome | biome: marine biome (ENVO:00000447); feature: mesopelagic zone (ENVO:00000213); material: "saline water (ENVO:00002010), including plankton (ENVO:xxxxxxxx)" | depth 790 m
TGCAGATTTCTTTATGATATTAAATATTGCAATGGGTGGTACTTTAGGAGGAGATATCGATTCAGGTTTTACAGAAGATACAATGGAAATAGATTATGTAAAAGTTTTTCAATAAAAAATGAGTTTATTAAGAAGGTCGGGTTAAAATCTTAACTCGACCTTTTTTTTTAAGTAGAAGTTTTTTAGAGTAGTCTTTGTTATAGTCTCTTGCATTTGTAAGGTATATCATATGCTATTTATTTTAAATATTTGACCAATTAAAAAATCAATGAATTGGCAAAAACAATATTCAATGAAGTGTGCGAGAGTTATGGAATATATTTATTTAAATAAAATTTAATTAGATATCATTTTTAGATACTACTACCCAAAACCTAAATTATGAAAAACTTTTTATTACTATTAACCTATTTATTTGTTTTAAATGCATGTACGCATAAAGATAAAGTATCGGTTTTAAGTAATGAAGATGGAATGAAGTTAGTTGTAAATGGAAAAGATTTTATGATAAATGGAATGAATTGGGATTATTTTCCAATTGGAACAAACTATTCTTACAGTTTATGGCAGCAACCAGAAGACGTTATTAAAAATGCTTTAGATGCTGAAATGACCTTGTTGAAAGACATGGGGGTAAACACGGTTCGTGTCTATACGAGTATTCAACCTAAATGGATAACCTATATCTATGAAAAGTATGGTATTTACACTATGCTAAATCATTCTTTTGGTAGATACGGTCTTTCTATAAATGGCAAATGGATACCTGTAACAGATTACAGCAATTTAGATGCACAGAAAGTATTGATTCAAGAAGTTTCTGAAATGACAGAAACTTATAAAAACACGCCAGGGTTATTATTATTTCTTTTAGGAAATGAAAATAATTACGGACTTTTTTGGGCAGGTGCAGAAACAGAAAACTTTCCAAATAATGAAGAGGAAATAGCTGCAAAAGGAGAAAAACTAGGAAGACCCATGTATCGGTTAATGAATAAAGCCGCAAAAAAAATAAAGTCAATTGATGGTTCACATCCTGTTGCGATATGTAATGGAGATTTAGGGTTTATAGATATAATAGCAGAAGAATGTTTAGATGTAGATATTTATGGTACAAATATGTATCGTGGTAAATCATTTGGAGATGCTTTTGAAAGCGTAAAAAAAGAATTAAACATGCCAATTATGTTTACAGAATTTGGTGCAGATGCATTCGATGTATTAAAAAATAAAGAAAACCAAAAAATGCAAGCATTTTATATGGTAGAAAATTGGAAAGAGATTTATGAAAATTCAGCTGGTTTAGGAAAATCAGGAAATTCTATTGGGGGTTTTACTTTTCAATTTAGTGACGGTTGGTGGAAATTTGGACAAACTAAAAATTTAGAAATACAGGATAATAATGCTTCCTGGGAAGGTGGAGGTTATAGCTTTGATTATACAGAAGGGATTAATAACATGAATGAAGAATGGTTTGGTATCTGTGCAAAAGGACCTACTAACGAAAAAGGGTTATATACTTTATATCCGAGGGCAGCATATTATGCTTTAAAAAAGGTGCATCAATTAAACCTTTATGATGAAAGCATAAATACAACTACTGTATTGAAGCACTTTAGTGAAATTAAATTAACAGATGCAGTTTTAATGGCAAGAGAAAATAAAGTTTCTTTAGATTAAGAGATTAAATAAAAGCGAAATAAACAGAATATTTTTGAGTATTCTGAATAAATAAAATATTAATAAAAACCTCTTTTAAATAAATGTAGAGGTTTAAAGAATACTAATTTTGATGACAAAAAAGACTATTTTTTTAGGAAAAAATAAGGCAGATTTTCAAGCACAAGAAGTAAAAGGTGAAATGATAAACTTAGATAATGAAGTTTATTATAAAATTACGAATAGTAACGAAATGAGACCTTTCTTTATGAGTATTGTTTCAGATTCTAACCATTGGATGTTTATTTCAAGCAATGGTGGTCTTACCGCTGGTAGAAAGAATAGTGAGTATTCACTTTTTCCATATTACACAGATGATAAAATTACCGAGTCTGCTGATGTAACTGGTAGTAAATCTATTTTTCAAATTTCAAAAAATGGAAATGTATATTTATGGGAACCTTTTTCTCAGAGACAAATTGGGTTGTATAAGGTTAGACGTAATTTATATAAAAACAGCTACGGTAATAAAGTTGTTTTCGAAGAAATTAATGAAGATTTAGGAGTAATTTTTAGATACCAATGGAACTCTTCGGATAAATTTGGATTTGTAAAAAAATCAACTTTAATAAATATTTCTCCAGAAAAAACACAGATTACATTTTTAGATGGTTTACAAAATATTTTACCTTCAGATGTTGAAACAGATTTACAAAATTCTAGAAGTAATCTAGTAGATGCTTACAAAAAGAGTGAATTACAAATAGAATCTGGTCTTGGTGTTTTTGCTTTAAGTGCTATTATTGTTGACAAGGCAGAGCCAAGTGAATCTTTAAAAGCAAATATAGTTTGGTCTTTAGGCATCGAAAATCCTACTTATTTATTATCATCATTACAATTAGATAATTTTAGAAAAGGAAATGAAATACATCAAGAAGTCGCAATAAAAGCAGAAAAAGGTGCTTATTTTATTAGTAGCGATTTAGTTTTAGAAGCAAATGAAACGAAAGAGTGGAGTTTTATAGCCAACTTAAATCAAACAATAGGAGATATTCAAATAACTTCTAAATCGATAATTAATGATAAAAATTTATCTAATATTATTCAAGAAGATATTGAACTAGGAACAAAAAAATTAATCGCTTTAACTGGAGCTGCCGATGGTTTACAAGTAACAGATGATCCTTTAGTTAGTACAAGACACTTCGCAAATACACTTTTCAATTTAATGAGAGGTGGTACTTTTGATGACGATTATAATATTGAAAAGCAAGATTTTATAAAATACATTGCAAAGGCTAATAAAAAGGTTCTTAAGAAAAAAGAGGACCTGTTAAATGCTCTTCCAGAACTATTCAAATTAAGTACTATTCTTGCTATTGCAGAAAAAGATGAAGATAAAAATTTTAAAAGACTTTGTTTTGAGTATTTACCATTAAAGTTTAGTAGAAGACACGGAGATCCAAGTAGACCTTGGAACAAGTTTTCTATAAATACAAAAAATGAAATTGATGGTTCTAAAGTTTTAGATTACGAAGGTAATTGGAGAGATATTTTTCAAAACTGGGAAGCACTCGCACATTCATACCCTCAGTTTATAGAGAGTATGATTCATAAGTTTTTAAACGCAACAACTTTTGATGGTTACAATCCTTATAGAGTAACAAAAGATGGTTTTGATTGGGAGATTATCGAAGAAAATGATCCTTGGTCTTACATTGGGTATTGGGGAGATCATCAGATAATTTATTTACTAAAATTCTTAGAATTTATAGAAAACCATTATCCAAATCAATTAGAAAAACGTTTTACTGAAGATATTTTTGTGTACGCAAATGTGCCTTATAAAATAAAAGATTATAAGAGTATACTTGTAAATTCTAAGGATACTATTGATTTTGATCATGACTTAGATGCTAAAATTCATCAAAAGAAAGAAGAATTAGGAGCAGATGGAGCTTTGTTAAGAGATGAGAATTTCTTTATATACAAAGTAAATCTAATCGAAAAATTATTAGCAACTGTATTGGCAAAGGTATCTAATTTCATACCAGAAGGTGGAATTTGGATGAATACGCAACGTCCGGAATGGAATGATGCAAACAATGCTTTAGTTGGTAATGGTGTTTCTATGGTTACCCTAAATTATTTAAATCGTTTTATAAATTTCTTTGAAAAAGTAGTATTGAAGTCGGCAACAGAAGAAGTTGAAATTTCATTAGAATTAACAATGTTTTTTAATGAAGTTCTGGCAACTTTTAACCAAAATAAAGATATTCTTATTGGAAGTGTATCAGACAAACAAAGAAAAACCGTTTTAGATGGTTTAGGTGAAGCAGGAAGTAAATATAGAAATGTTATTTATGAAAACGGATTTTCTAGTAATAGAAGTCAAGTTACAAAGACAGCTCTGTTAGAATTTTTTGCAATCACAAAAAAATACTTAGAGCACACCATTAAAGCGAATAAGCGTTCAGATAATTTATATCATTCATATAATTTAATGACTATAAAAAATGATACAGAAGTATCTGTTTCTTATTTGCCAGAAATGTTAGAAGGACAGGTTGCTGTTTTAAGTGCCGGATATTTATCACCAAAAGAAGCTTTAGAAGTTTTAGATGGAATGAAACAAAGTGCTTTGTTTAGAGAAGATCAATACAGTTATATTTTATATCCTAATAAAGACTTAGGACGTTTTGATGAGAAAAATGTTATTTCTAAAAATGCTGTAGAAAATTCTAAACTATTAACAAAGCTCGTTGATCACCATAATACACAAATTATTATTAAAGATGTTTCAGGAAAATATCACTTTAACGCTAATTTTAATAACGCAAGTAGATTAAAAGAAGCTTTCGAAGAATTACCTGAAGAATATGCAGGTTTATTAGAGAAAGAATCAGAATTATTATTAGAAATTTTTGAAGAAGTTTTTAATCATAAAGCATTTACAGGTCGTTCTGGAACTTTCTTTGGTTATGAAGGTTTAGGTTCTATTTATTGGCATATGGTTTCAAAATTATTATTGTCAGTACAAGAAAATTGTTTATTAGCTGTAAAAAACAATGAAAGTGAAGTTTTAATAGGAAAACTTTTTGATCATTATTACGAAATTCAAGCAGGTATTGGTGTTCATAAATCGCCAAAATTATACGGCGCATTCCCTACAGATCCATATTCACACACTCCGGGAGGAAAAGGAGCCCAACAACCAGGAATGACAGGTCAAGTTAAAGAAGATTTTTTAAGTAGAATCGGGGAGCTTGGTGTTTTTGTAAAAGAAGGAAAAATTAATTTTAGTCCAAGATTATTAAGAGTAAGTGAATTTGTAAAGACTCCTAAAACTTTTAATTATACAGCTATTAGTAAAGAGGATAAGTCTATTTCTTTAGCAGAAGGTTCTCTTTGTTTTACCTATTGCCAAGTGCCAATTGTTTATATTTTATCAAATAACAATAGTATTGAAGTTGTTTTTAACGATGACTCTAAAGTAGCTTTTGATAGTTTGTCTTTAAACGAAGAAACGAGCACAGAAGTGTTTAATAGAACAAATAAAATTAACCATATAAAAGTATCAATAATTAAGTAGAGTTGATGAAAAGCCGCAATATAATATACCTGATTTGTTGTTTTTTGTTAGCAGGAATTATCTGTTTTAATGAAATGAAAGTAAGTAATGACGTGCAAATAGAACAAAAAGTAGACGCTCTTTTAAAGTTGATGACTTTAGAAGAGAAAATCGGACAAATGTCTCAAATAAGACATTTTGAAGTTGCTGCTGACGTTTTGGTTACTGAAAAATTTATAGGTTCTATTATTCATACACAAGGTCCAAATCCTGGAAAAACTGCTTTAGATTGGCAAAAGAGGTTTGTAAAACTTCAAAAGAAAGCGCTGTCTACTAGATTAGGTATTCCTTTATTATTTGCTGTAGATGCTGTACATGGGCAAAATACTTTTGAAGGAGCAACTATCTTTCCACACAATATTGGCTTAGGAGCAACAGGAAACGAAAAATTGGTTGAAGAAATTACATCAATTACGGCCTTAGAAAGTCAAGCAACAGGTTTTAATTGGGTGTTTTCGCCTTGTGTTGCAATTCCTTTTAATGAAAAATGGGGAAGAGTATATGAAGCTTTTTCAGAAAGTACAGAACTTACAGAAAAATTAACAAGAGCTTCTGTAAAGGGGTATCAAGGAAGTTTATCTGATTCAAAAACAGTAATGGCAACAGCTAAACATTTTATTGGTGATGGAGCAACAGATTTTGGTGTAGAGGGCGGTAATACATCTTTATCATCAAAAGAAATTAAAGAACGTTTACTAGCACCTTATCGAACTGCGGTTAAAGAGAATATAGGAGCTGTTATGGTTTCTTTTAATACTCTTTCGGGTATTTCTATGCATGCACACAAAGCATTAATTACAGATACTTTAAAGGGTGAAATGGATTTTGATGGTATTGTAGTTTCTGATTGGAAAGGATATTCACGTTTTGGGGAAAACGAGATCATAAATGCAGGTGTAGACATTATTATGGCTGTTGATGGTGATTTGGAAGATTTTCAAAAAGGAGTAAAAAGAGGAGTAGAAACAGATACAATCGCTTTGTCTAGGATTGATGATGCTGTTAAAAGAATACTACGTCAAAAATTTAGATTGGGTTTATTTAAAAATCCATTTCCAGATGCAGCTTTAGTTTCTAAAATAGGAGTTAATGAACATCGAAATATTGCAAAACAAGCTGTTAGAGAATCTTTAGTATTGTTGAAAAACAAGAATAAAGTTTTACCATTATCAAAAGACACAAAGAAAATTGTTGTTATTGGTGAGCACGCAAATAGTAGTGGTTTACAATCTGGTGGATGGACTTTGAATTGGCAGGGAACTAAAGATAATTATAAAGGCGCAACAACTATTCTAGAAGGGATTGAAAAACATTCAACAGCAACTGTTGTGTATGATAAAGATGCAACTCAAAATCATTTTGATGCAGATATCGCTATCATCGTTGTTGGAGAAACTCCATATGCAGAGTTTTTTGGAGACATTGGTCACGAATCAAATACTAGAAAATTAACTTTAACAGAAGAACATCAAAAATATATAAAAATATATTCCGAAAAAGGTGTAAAAACAGTTGTGGTTTTAGTTTCAGGAAGACCCTTAATTGTTACAAGCCAAATAGAAATTTCAGATGCGTTTATTGCATCTTGGTTACTAGGTTCAGAAGGAGAAGGAGTTGCAGAAGTACTTTTTGGAGATTTTAATTTTAAAGGAAAACTTCCTCATTCTTGGCCAACATCAATAGAGGATTATAAAGGAAAATATGGTCCAAATTTTTGGGATAATTCAATAAAACCATTGTATCCTTTAGGATATGGTCTAAAATATTAAATATTAAATAAGAAAGAACATCATTTTTAAAACATTATAAATATGAAATCAAGTTTTAAAGTAATAATAGTGATTTTAATATTACAGATCAATGTTGGATGTAGCTCTAATAAAGAAGATAATCAAGAAGATAAGAAAGAAATTAAAGAAGAAATGACAGCAGCCAAAATTTTAGGGAATCCAGATTATTTAGCAATTTCCTATGGAGGATATAGAGAGAAATCTAGAGAAATACAACCATCAATACCTCAATTAAAAGAAGATTTAAAGTTGATGTATGCAATAGGTATTCGTGTTTTAAGAACTTATAATGTGCAACCAAACTTACCACACGCATCAAATATCTTAGAAGCAATTAGTCAACTTAAAAAAGAAGACCCAAGCTTTGAAATGTATGTTATGTTAGGTGCGTGGATTGACTGTTTAAATGCTTGGACTGAAAACGAACCAAATCATGAAATTGAAAGTGCTCAAAATGAAGGTGAAATAGAAAGAGCCATTGCTTTAGCTAATAAATATCCAGACATTGTTAAAGTTATAGCGATTGGTAATGAAGCTATGATTAGATGGGCAACAAGTTATTTTGTGCGACCTAAGGTAATTTTAAAATGGGTAAACCATTTACAAGACTTAAAGAAAGATGGAAAGTTACCTAAAGATTTATGGGTCACTTGTTCAGATGATTTTGCTTCTTGGGGTGGGGGAGATCCAAGCTACAGAGTAAAAGATTTAGAAGATATAATTAAAGCTGTAGATTATGTTTCTATGCATACTTATGCGTATCATAATTCTCATTATAATCCTGGTTTTTGGAAAGTTCCTGATAATGAACATCTATTATCAGATAAAGAAAAAATTGATAGTGCAATGTTACGTGCCTTAGAATTTGCTAAAAATCAATATAAGGAGGTTTCGGATTATGTAAAAAGTATAGATTCTACAAAAACAATTCATATTGGAGAAACTGGTTGGGCAACAACTTCTAGTGGGCATTATGGCGTAAATGGCTCAAGAGCAACAGATGAATATAAACAAGGGCTTTACTATAAATATCTCCGTGAATGGACAAATAAAGAAGGTATTTCTTGTTTCTATTTCGAAGCTTTTGATGAACAATGGAAAGATGAACACAATGCAACAGGCTCAGAAAACCATTTTGGACTATTCACTTTAAAAGGAGAGGCTAAATTTCCAATTTGGAATTTATTTGATAAGGGAATTTTTAAAGATTTAAAACGTAATGGTAATTCAATTACCAAAACTTATAGAGGAGATAAAGATGCTTTAATGAAAGATGTTTTAGTTCCAAATACTGAGTATCCAAGGTAAAGTGCCAATTATGAAAATCAATCAATATATTATTTATTCATTTTTTTTATTTATGATTTTAAGCTGTGTCATTAAAGAAGATAAATTAGTCGTAGAAGTCTATGAAACTTCTGCTGACGGAAATAATTTAACAAAAATTGACGATTTTTCTTTTAATGAAACTAATGAAAATGCAATTCAAATAAAATTATTACCAGAACAAAAACGTCAAACAATTACAGGTTTTGGTGGCTCATTTACAGAATCTTCGGCTTATTTATTAAACAAGTTAAGTAAGGAAAACAGAAATCGTATTATTGAAGCCTATTTTGGTGAAAGTGGAGCAAAATATTCATTGACTAGAACACACATGAATTCTTGTGATTTTTCAATCAGTCAATATTCTTATGCACCTGTTGAGAATGATAAAGAGTTAAAATATTTTACGATTGAAGAAGATAAAGATGATATAATCCCGATGATTAAAGATGCGATGAAAGTATCTAAAGACGGCTTTAAAATCTTGTCTTCACCTTGGACAGCATCTCCTTGGATGAAAGATAATAAAAATTGGGTAGGAGGTAAGTTACTACCAGAATATTACGATACTTGGGCGTTATTCTTCTCTAAATATATCGATGCTTACAAAGCAGAAGGAATTGATATCTGGGGTTTTACAGTTGAAAATGAACCTTTAGGAAACGGCAATAACTGGGAAAGTATGCATTTCTCTCCTGATGAAATGACAAATTTTGTTCAAAATTATTTAGGTCCAAAATTAGAAGCAGACGGTCATAAAGCTAAAATATTAGGCTATGATCAGAATAGAGAAGAGTTAAAACATTGGGTAGATTCCATGTATAAAAACGAAGAAACTTCTAAGTATTTTGACGGAACAGCAGTTCACTGGTATGCAAGTACTTATGATTATTTTTCAGAAGAATTACAATATGCCCATCATAAAGCACCAAATAAATACATTATCCAATCAGAAGCTTGTGTAGATTCAGAGATTCCAAAATGGAAAGATGATGCTTGGTATTGGAAAAAAGAAGCAACAGATTGGGGTTGGGATTGGGCGCCAGAAAAAGATAAGTATTTACATCCTAAATACGCACCAGTTAATCGTTACGCAAGAGATATTATTGGTTGTTTAAATAATTATGTTGATGGTTGGATTGATTGGAACATGGTTTTGGATACGCAAGGAGGCCCTAATTGGTTTAAAAACTGGTGTGTAGCACCAGTTATTGTGGATCCAGAAAAAGATGAAGTTTATTTTACACCTTTATACTACATCTTAAGTCATTTTAGTAAATATATAAGACCTGAAGCGGTTATTATAGGCTTAGACATTTCAGAGAGTAATTTAATGGCAACAGCGGCTAAAAACCCTGATGGATCTATTGCTGTTGTTTTGTTTAATGAAGGAAAAGAAGCGAAAAATATAAACATAAAATTAAGCGATAAATTTATTGATATTCAAATAAGCGGACAAGCAATTCAGACCATTCTTATTCCAAATCAATAGACTAAAACTAACTAAAAAATCATAAAAGATGGGAAATATAAAAACCGAAAGTAAAGCTAAAGTCCCTATGGGGCAAAAAATTGCTTTTGGGCTAGGAATGCTTGCAAACCAGATGTTTCCTGCTGCCTTGGGTATTTTTATGGTGGTATTAATTCAAGATTTAGGATTTCCTACTTGGATGTGGGGAATTTTATTTTTCCTTCCTCGTGTTTTCGATTCAGTAACTGACCCAATAATGGGATTTATTTCAGATAATACAAGATCTATTTGGGGTAGACGTAGACATTACGTGTTTTTAGGAGCAGTGATTATGGGGATTTCTTTTTCCCTTATGTGGCAATTATACGAAGTAGATGGCTTAAGTTATAATTTTACATATTTCTTATTATGGTCTCTCGTTTTTTATTTAGGATTGACTATTTTTTCTGTGCCTTACGTAGCTATGGGTTATGAGATGAGTGATGATTTTCATGAACGTACAAACATTATGGCAGTAGCGCAATGGATTGGGCAATGGGCATGGGTAATTGCACCTTGGTTTTGGGTTGTAATGTATGATCCTTCTTGGTTTGAGGGAGGTGCAGCTGTAGCAACAAGAACTCTAGCTATTTGGGTAGGAGTTATTTGCGCTATTTTAGCAATGATACCTGCTTTTTTTATAAAAAGTAAGTCAACTAAAGATGATGAAAGCCTAACTCCATTAACTTTAAAAACGATAGGCGGTAGTCTAAAACAGATTTTAGAAAACTTTAAAGAAGCATTTAAAATTCCAGTTTTTAGAAAATTGTGTTTTTCAACATTTTTAATCTTCAATGCTTTTAATACTGTAGCTGGTTTTTCATTTTTTATAGTTGTTTATTATTTATTTAAAGGAGATGCAGCAGCAGCAGGTATTTGGCCAACACTTTTAGGAAGTATAGGTGCATTAGCAACTACTTTTTTAGTGATACCTATCGTAGCTAAGATGTCAAAAGCAATGGGTAAAAAGAAAGCTTTTTTGGTTTCACAAGGAATTTCTGTTTTAGGATACATTATGCTTTGGTTTTTATTTATTCCTGGCAAGCCGTACATGTTTTTATTTGCATTGCCTTTTTTCTCCTTTGGTATTGGAAGTTTATTTACTTTAATGATGTCTATGACTTCAGATGTAATAGATATAGATGAATTGAATACGGGAAAACGAAGAGAAGGTGTTTTTGGGGCTATTTATTGGTGGATGGTAAAGTTTGGTTTTGCAATTGCAGGATTATTAACAGGTGCTATTATGACATTAGTAGGGTTTGTACCAGACGCTGTAAACTCAGATGCATCAATTACAGGAATAAGATTATTCTACTCAGGTTTACCAATATTAGGTACACTTGGAGCGATGTGGATAATGCGTAATTATGATCTTACAGAAGAAAAAGCCTTAGAAATTAGTGCAGAATTAGCAAGAAGAAAAGAAAGTGAAAAATTAAATAAAACATCATCAGTTTATGCTAACGGAAATTTACACAGATTAATCGGTGATTTAAACTTAAAAGATTACAACGGAACTGATTTATCAGAGCTTAAAGAATTAGAAATAAAGAAATTGTTTTTTAAAAGCTTAAATAATGGATTAAAAGGTTTCTGCTTTAGTCCGTATGCTGAAGGTCAAAATGAAAGTGACATTTTGAGTGAAAATCAAATTCGACGTAGAATGGATATTATAACTCCATACACAAAATCAGTTCGGTCATTTTCTTGTACTCAAGGAAATGAAATTATTCCAAAAATAGCCAAAGAAAAAGGATTAAAAACTTTAGTTGGTGCCTGGATTAGTAGTGACAAAGAACGTAATGAAAAAGAGATTAATGCATTAATTAGTCTAGCGAAATTAGGATTCGTAGATATAGCATCAGTTGGAAATGAAGTACTATTAAGAGGGGATTTAACAGAAGAAGAGCTTATAGAGTATATTGATAGAGTAAAAAATGAATTAAAAGATCTTGATATTCCTATAGGTTACGTCGATACATATTACGAATATTCTAAAAGACCAAAACTGTTAGAGGTGACTGATGTTATTTTAACAAATTGTTACCCATTTTGGGAAGGTTCTAGCATAGAGGATTCTTTATTTCAATTAAGACAAATAAATGCTATAACTCAGAAATTTGCAAATGGTAAAAAAGTAATTATAACAGAAACGGGATGGCCTAGTCAAGGAGAAAGTATAAATAATGCAGAACCAACGCTATTAAATGCCATGAAGTATTTTATACAAACTCAAGAGTGGGCAAATAAAGAAGAGATTGAAATATTTTATTTTTCATCTTTTGATGAATCTTGGAAGATTAAAATAGAAGGAGAATTAGGAGCAAGATGGGGAATTTGGGATAAAGATGAAAAATTGAAGTATAGTTAATAGCATTGATAATATTAAAAAAACAAAAAAATGTCATATAGAAAAGAACAATCTTATTTGAGTAGTAAAGAACGTTTTGTAGAGTTAGGAGTTGATTTTATATCTCATAAAGGAGTAGATTTCGAGGAATATTCTTCAGAAGATAATTTAAAAAAACTTTGGCACGATAGCCTCAAAAATGGAATGCATGGCCTTTGTTTTAGTCTTTACGAAGACCAACAAAAACCTGGTGATAATATTACTGAGGAACAAGTAGAAAGACGTGTTAAAATTATAAAACCACACACAAAATGGGTTCGTTCTTTCTCTTGTACAGAAGGAAATGAACACATACCTAGAATGGCTACTAAACATGGAATTAAAACCATGGTTGGAGCTTGGTTAGGTGATGATTTAGAAAAAAACGAAGAAGAAATTGAAGCTTTAATTCAATTAGGAAAAGAAGGTTATGTAGATATAGCTGCTGTTGGAAATGAAGTTATGTATCGTAAAGATTTAACAGAAGAGCAATTATTAGAATACATTAAACGTGTAAAAGTTGCACTACCAAATACTTCTGTAGGATATGTAGATGCGTATTATGAGTTTTCTGATAGACCAAAAATTACAGAAGCATGTGATGTTATTTTAGCAAACTGTTATCCTTATTGGGAAGGGTGTGGCATTGATGATTCTTTAAATCATATGCAGCAAATGTTTGGTCAAGCTGTTAAAGCAGCAAAAGGTAAAAAAGTAATTATAACAGAGACAGGTTGGCCAAGTAAAGGAGAAAGTTTAAAAGGCGCACATTCATCTGAAGAAAATGCGATGAAGTATTTTATTAATGCACAAGCGTGGTCTGCAAATGATGATATAGATATCTTTTATTTCTCTTCTTTTGATGAATCTTGGAAGGTTGGAGCAGAAGGAGTTGTAGGAGCTTACTGGGGACTTTGGGATAAGCATGAAACATTAAAGTTTTAAAATTATCAGTGCATTAAAAGTATAAAGGGCTTCTGTTATCAGAGACCCTTTTTTTAACTATAATATTTTGATATTTCTTAAAAAAATAATATTTTTGGAATGTAGTTATTATTCTAAATTTCAGGTATTTAAAATATACAAATCACTCAAGCCATTTTATGAAAACATATAAATTATTAATACTCGTTTTTTTAAATATTTTATTCTTTTCATGTGAGAAGCCTTCAAGAGATTTAAATCACAAGGAATTAATAGGTGGTTTCGACTTATTAACACCAGAACAAACAGGTGTTGACTTTAATAATGCGATCAAAGAATCAAATTTTTTTAATCATTATTTCTACAGCCAAATTTATGTGGGTTCAGGAGTCGCAATTGGTGATATTAACAATGATGGTTTGTCAGATATTTTCTTTGGAGGCAATCAAGTAATAGATAAATTATATCTTAATAAAGGGAATTTGCAATTTGAAGATATTACAAGAAACTCAAAAGTCGCAAAAAACTCAGGTTGGTCTTGGGGTGTAACTATGGCAGATGTGAATGCTGATGGTTACTTAGATATTTATGTAAGTAGAAATGGAAATTCATTAGATCTTGAAAAACGTAGAAACCAATTATATATTAATAATAAAGATTTAACCTTTACTGAATCAGCAATTTCTTATGGTTTGGCAGATGTAGGTTTTTCCACACAAGCTGTTTTTTTTGATATGGATAATGATGGTGATTTGGACATGTATCAAGTAAATCAACCAGCTGATAAAAAAGTTTTTTTAATTAATAAAATAGATGCTAAAGAGTATAAATTTTTTAGAGATAGAATCTATAGAAATGACAACGGAAAATTTACAGACGTATCTGAGGAAGTCGGTATTTCAAGAGATTTTGCTTACGGTTTAAGTGTAAGTGTTTCTGACTTTAATAATGATGGTTGGATGGATTTATACGTGGCAAACGATTATGCCGAACCAGATTTTATGTATTATAATAATGGAGATGGCACCTTTAGAAATGTTATTAACACAACATTAAAACATATTACTCAAAATAGTATGGGCTCAGATACAGGTGATGTTAATAATGATGGATTACTAGATTTAATTACGACAGACATGACTCCCGAAGACCATTACCGTTCCAAAACAAATATGGCTTCAATGAGTACAGACAGATTTAATGCAATGGTAAAAGCAGGAGCACACCATCAATACATGTCTAATGCACTACAAATAAATACTGGTGCTGGTAGTTTTTCTGATGTCGCAAACTTAGCTGGTATTTCTAATACAGATTGGAGTTGGGCAACCCTTTTAGTAGATTTAGACAATGATGGATGGAAAGACATTATAGTATCTAATGGCGTGAAAAAGGATATGGATAACAATGATTACTTATCTATTTTGAAAAATTTAGATAAAAAAACATCCGCTGAAAAACTATTGCAGATGAGTAAAGATGCGCCTTCTATTCCTATATCTAATTACGTTTTTAAAAATAATGGAAATTTCCAATTCGAAAAGGTATCAGAAAACTGGGGTTTTAGTACTCCTAGTTTTTCTAGTGGAATGGCATATGGAGACCTGGATAATGATGGAGATTTAGATGTGGTAATCAATAATATGGAACAACCTGCTTTTATATATGAGAATAAAGCTACTGGTAATTTTTTAAAAATTAAACTTCAGGGACCTAATAAAAATAAATTCGGTTTTGGAGCTAAAGCGATTATTCATCATAATGATAAATTACAAGTTGTAGAAAATAATGTAACACGTGGTTTTATATCTTCTGTGGAACCAGGTTTGTTTTTTGGATTAGGAAAAGATAAAAAAGTTGAAAAGATTGAAGTTATTTGGCCAGATGGAAAAACAAATATTTATGAAAATATAAGTGCTAATAAAATAATTATAGCAAAATATTCTAATGCAAAAACAAGAGTTAAACAGGTTGTTAGAATAAAAACTTTATTATCAAAATTAAATACTAAAGATATTGGGCTTGATTATAAGCATAATGAAAACGAGTTCGATGACTTTACTCAAGAAGTATTACTGCCTCACAAACTATCTAACAATGGTCCTTTTTCTACATCAGCAGATGTAAATGGAGATGGTCTAGAAGATGTTTTTATTGGAGGTGCATCAAATCAAAAAGGTGTTTTGTACTTACAAAAAGAAGGAGGTAAATTCAAAAAGAGTTCTTCTCAACCCTGGAATGTCGATAAAGAATGTGAAGATTTAGAAGCGTTGTTTTTTGATGTTGATGGTGATAGTGATTTAGACCTTTATGTTTCTAGTGGAGGAAACGAATTTAAAATTGGAAATCATTTGTTAAAAGATAGATTGTATATAAATAATGGTTTTGGAGTATTCTCAAAAAATACGAAAGCAATACCTAATATTTATGAAAGCTCTCAAACTGTTAAATCATCAGATATCGATAACGATGGAGATTTAGATTTATTTGTTGGAACTAGACTTATTACTGGTAAATATCCGTTTCCAGCTTCAAGTTATTTTTTAATAAACAATAATGGAATATTTAAAAGATCTGAAGAAAGTATCGCAAAAGGCTTTAAAAATATTGGTATGGTAACAGAAGCTGTTTTTAGTGATATAGACAAAGACGGTGATGAGGATTTATTAGTAGTAGGTGAGTGGATGAAAATTATAATATTTGAAAATCAGAATGGAATATTTGAAGATAATTCGAAAAAGTTTGGAATTTCAGACGATAGTAGAGGTTTATGGTGGTCTATAACCGCAAATGATATTGATAATGATGGTGATGATGATTACATTATAGGGAATCTTGGTAGAAACAATAAATTTAAAGCGACAAAAGAACATCCTTTTAAAATTTATGCAAATGATTTCGATAATAATGGAACTAATGATGTGATTTTAGCTAAATTTTATAAAGATGACTATGTACCAATGAGAGGAAGAGAATGCACTAGTCAACAAATGCCTTATGTAGCAGATAAATTCAAAGATTATCATAGTTTTGCTTCTTCTAAATTAATGGATATTTTACCAAAAGATAAAGTAAAAGATGCCGTTATTTATGAAATTAACAATTTTGAAAGCATAATTTTAATAAATGAAGAAGGTATATTGAAACGTCAAGTTTTACCAATCCAAGCACAAGTTAGCCCTGTAAAGGGTTCTTTGGTTGATGATTTTAACGCTGACGGCTTCAAAGATATTCTTGTTATCGGCAATCATTATGGTGTCGAGATAGAAACTACACGATATGATGCTGGTTATGGTTCTCTTTTATTAGGTGATGGAAAAAATAATTTTAAATTCTTACCTCCAATATCTAGTGGTTTACATATCCCAAAAGACAGTCGTTCAATACATCAGATTAAAATAAATAAAAATAATGCTTTATTAATCACGAATAATAATGATTCTTTAGTGGTCTTAAAAAAAAATATATAAACCATCTTTTTTTATTGAAATTTAAGTCATTATCATATTAATAAAAGGTTTTTACATTAAAATTTGTAGTAAATCTATCCATTTTGAAGTATTTTACCACAACAGTACCCATACATTTCTATTTTTTAGGTCAATAATCGTTAAATAATTTATTTATTTTATTGTTATAAAACCTTTTAATTACTAGCTTATTTACTGATTTTACAACAGATGTGTTTTTTTTTTAGGATGTATGTTTTTTGTTGTGGTCTTTTTTATTGAAGTAATAAAATGTTATTATAATTTGGCTACAATTAAATAAAATATTCAATGAACTTTACCAAGAATATTGTTTTCAAAGAAATTAATAACCAATAACAAACTTTTATGATGAAAAAAATTACATTTTTACTAACTCTTTTTATAGCCTCTATTGGTTATTCTCAAGTTGTTTTAGAAGATTTCGAAGGTACTGCACCAACAGTAGGTGGTTTTGAAGGATTAGCAAGTGCTACGGTTACAGCAGGTCCTGTTGATGGTTCAAATACTGCACTAGAGCTTATAACTTCAACTACTGGTCAAGGATGGCAAGGTGGAGAACTTATAATGCAATCAAATTTGATGGATTTATCTACGGATAATACTGTTAAAATTGATGTTTATGCTACTACAGCCTTTACATTGTTCGCTAAAGTAGAGGATAAAGTAAACGATACTGCATCTCCAGCTTCAGCAGCAGACGAAGCACATACAGGAAGTGGTTGGGAAACGCTAACATTTACATTTAATGAATCATTAGATGGAACAGCTGTAGCAAACGGTCAATACTCACAAATTGCATTTTTTCCAAATTGGAATGGTTCAGGTTGGAATGATCCAGTTATAGAAATTACAGTTAATATTGATAACATTACAGCAAATGCTGGAGATGCAATAACAGTAGATACATGTTCTAACGGTATCCAAGATGGCGATGAAACAGGTATAGACTGTGGTGGAAGTTGTGGACCATGTCCAGCAGAACCAACTGATGCTCCAATAACTCCAATAACTAGAAATGATTGGGATGTAATTTCAATTTATAGTGATGCATATACGAGTACAGGTTTAACTAATGTTACATGGGATGATTCAGAAGCTACAGAAGTTAATATTGCTGATAATAATGTATTAAAAGCAGACTTCGGTAACTTTTTAGGTACTGAATTAACTACAGGTGGTGTTGACGCTTCTGATATGACACATTTTCATATGGATTATTGGATTGCAGATGATTTTGCTGCAGGTCAAGTATTTAATCCAAAATTATCTAATCATGCAGATTTTAACGGTGAAACAGGTTCTAAGCTATATACAATAGCATTAGGTGCTGATGATAATAAAAAGTGGTTATCTCTTGATGTAGAATTAGGTGCTGATTTTGAAAGAAATAACATATTACAATTTTTATTAACTACATCAGCTACAGTTAATGTAGGTTATATGGATAATATTTATATGTACAGAGCTGCAACAGCAGGTGTAAGTGATAATGAGTTGTTGAATGTTTCAATGTACCCTAACCCTGCTGCAGATAGATTAAATATTTCTGCTGCAAATACAATTAAAAATGCTAGCATTTTTAATATATTAGGTAAAAAAGTAATGAGTTTAGAAATTAATAAAAATAGCGAGTCTATTGATGTTTCTTCTTTAGCATCAGGTATTTATTTAATTAAATATCAACTAGATACTGCTACTGGTACAGCTAAATTTATAAAAGAATAAAGAAATTTAATTCTTATAAAGTTAAAACGCTCAAATTAATTTTTGAGCGTTTTTTTATGCTATAAATTTTTAGATATATTGTTGGCGCTTCATCAAAAAAATTAATATCTTTATTTTTAAATTATATTACTATTGAAATATACTGCAAAATTTTACTGTCTATCTCTTTTTTTTTTCCTGTTTATAAGTTGTTCTAAAAATGAAAACACTTCTGATAAGAAAAGTAATGATTTAATACATGAAACAAGTCCCTATTTATTACAGCACGCATACAATCCAGTGAACTGGAAAGCCTGGAATTCAGAAACGTTAGAATTAGCAAAGAAAGAAAATAAATTAATTGTTATTTCAGTAGGCTATTCAGCATGTCATTGGTGCCATGTAATGGAAGAAGAAAGTTTTGAAAACGATTCTATAGCTAAAATTATGAATGATAATTTCATTAATATAAAAGTAGATAGAGAAGAAAGACCTGATGTAGATCAAGTATATATGAATGCTGTTCAGTTAATGACAGGTAGTGGAGGTTGGCCATTAAACTGTATTGCACTTCCTGATGGAAGACCAATTTATGGAGGAACTTACTTTACTAAAGACCAGTGGTCTAAAGTTTTAAGTAGTATTTCTAAATTGTATAAAGAAGAACCACAAAAGGCAATTGAGTTTGCAGAGAATTTAACAAAAGGAATTCAAGAATCTCAATTGATTACTTTAAATAAAGAAACTCCCACTTTTATCAAAAATGAGGTTATATCTTCTGTAAACTTTTGGAAAAATCAAGTGGATACTATTTATGGCGGATTTAAGGGGGCTCCTAAATTTCCAATGCCAAATTCATTAGAATTTTTATTGAGGTATGGTTATCAATTTAATGATAATTCAATAAATAGTTATGTAAAAAATACACTAACTAAAATTGCTTACGGGGGAATTAATGATCAAATTTCTGGTGGTTTTTCCAGATATGCTGTTGATGAAAAATGGCATATACCACATTTTGAAAAGATGCTTTATGACAATGCGCAATTAGTTAGTTTGTATTCTAAAGGCTATTTAAAGCAAGAAAACGATTTATATAAAAATACAATAATTGAAACTTTAAATTTTATAAAGGTAGAACTTACAGCTAAAAATGGCGCATTTTATTCCTCTTTAGATGCAGATAGTAAAAACAGTTTAGGAGAAAATGAAGAAGGTGCTTTTTATGGATGGAAAGAAGCAGAATTAAAACAACTACTTAAAAATGATTTTAGTCTTTTTAAAGATTTTTATAATATAAATGACTTCGGGTTTTGGGAAAAGGATACCTATGTATTGATTAGAACCCAATCTAGAATTGATTTTGCAACTGTGAATAAAATGACATTAATTGCATTAGAAACTAAAATATCTAATTGGAAAAGCATTTTAAATAGTGCAAGAAATAAAAGAATTAAACCTAATTTAGATGATAAAATTTTGACCTCATGGAATGCTTTAATGATTCAAGGATATATAGATGCATATAGGGCTTTAGGTGATAAAGAATATTTAGATATTGCACTTAAAAATGCGAACTTCTTAGTTGATCATCAATTAAGAAAAGATCAAGGTTTAAATAGAAATTTTAAAAATGGATTGAGTACTATAAATGGGTACTCAGAAGATTATGCAACTGTTATCCAGTCGTTTATTTCTTTATATGAAGTTACTTTAGATGAAAAGTGGTTAGCAACTGCTAAAAGTTTAATAGATGTTTTATTTGTTAATTTTTTTGATAAAAATAACAAAATGTTTTATTTCACATCTAAAGAAGATGAAAGTTTAATTGCTAGAAAATACGAAGTTATCGATGGTGTAATTGCTTCATCAAACTCAATAATAGCAAACAACCTTTTTAAATTAGGGCATTATTTTTCAGACACGAAATATTTAAAAACTTCAGAACAAATGCTTAATAATTTAAAGGAAGATGTTCACATGAATCCAGGTAATTATAGTAATTGGTTAAACTTAATGACCAATTTTACAAATCCGTTTTATGAAGTTGTAGTTGCAGGTAACAATGCAATGGAAGTAAATCGTTCTTTAATTAATAATTATAATCCAAACATTTTAATTGCTGGGACTATTAAAGATAATAACACGTTACCATTGTTATCATATAAATACAATGAAGATGAAACTTTAATTTACGTCTGTGTAAATGGCACTTGTAAATTGCCACAAACTAATATTAAAAAAGCGATTGAAAGTATAGAAAAATAATTTATTCCTCAGTTTTTTTTATAGCTTCTAAATACTCTTGAAAACGTTTACCGTAAACAGAATTTTTAACTTTTGGAGTTAATGAAAAATTTACTGTATCTAACATTTTTAAACTTGCATCATACATTTCTGTTAAAGCGATATAAGGTGCAGCTTCAGAATCAGCATTATTAATTGCAAAGTTTGTAGTATATAAAACTCTTCTTCTTATTAATCTTTTATATTCAACGTCCAATTTTTTTATTAAATCCGGATCGTTTGTCTTTTTTGCATCAAAATCTTTTTTGATAAATTCTAAACGCTGATTTTGAAATTTTTTACTAATAACATTGTATTTATCTAATATTGCTTGATTTTTAGAACCCGTAATTTCTGGAGCATAACCAAAACCTTCAACCTTGTCATTAATTGTTATAGTTCCCTTTTCACCAAAAAATAATATTCTTTTGTCTGTTGTATTTCCATCAAAAGTTAAATAATACAAAACAGGTGAATCTACATTATCTGTTAACGTAAAAGTGTCTTTACCTAATAAAGCAACAGAATCTACAGAAACTAACAAAGTATCGTTCATTTTTTGAAGATATAAAGTTCCTTTTTTAAGACCTTTAATTTGTCCTTGTACAACCATGTTTCCTTCCTTTTTAGAAGAACAAGAAAAAAGGATGATTGATAATACTAAAAGAGCGGTGATTTTTTTCATTTTGATTAAAATTTTGGAATGCAAATATCCTATTTTTTTTATGAAGTTGCAGATATTTCCATTAAAATAGTACATAAAATTGCGCCTACTGTTCCAATTGCGTAGCCAAAAACAGCTAATAAAACGCCAACAGTTGCTAAAGATGGATGAAATGCTTGCGCAACAATTGGGGCAGAAGCAGCGCCACCAACATTTGCCTGACTTCCGACTGCTAAAAAGAAATATGGAGCTTTTATTAGTTTTGCTACCATTATTAATAAACCTGCATGGATTGTCATCCAAACAACACCTATAGCAATTAAACCCAAATTATCAAAAATCATGGCTAAATCCATTTTCATTCCAATAGTTGCTACTAAAATGTAAATAAAAACGCTTCCTAATTTACTAGCACCTGCACCTTCATAATTTTTTGCTTTTGTAAACGATAAGATGATCGCTATAATCGTAGAAATACTAATTAACCAAAAGAAACTAGAACCTAAGAAAGTAAAGATATTTCTCCAAGTTTCAGACTCAATACTTACAACTAAATCATTAAAAAAGGAACTTAAATAAGCTGCTGTGAAATGACCAAAACCAACGGTTCCAAATGCGATTCCTAGCATAATCATTAAATCTGTTAGTGAAGGGTTTCTTTTTACTTTTTGAGAAAATTTTGACACTTTTTCTTTTAATTCTTCAATAGCAGATGTGTCTGCACCTAACCATTTATTAATTTTATCCTTTTTACCAATTCCTATTAATAATATTGCCATCCAAATATTAGCAATAACGATATCTACAAACACCATTCCTCCATATTTTTGAGGATTATATTGATAAATTTCTAACATAGCAGTTTGGTTTGCACCACCGCCAATCCAACTTCCAGCTAATGTAGAAAGTCCTCTCCAAACGGCATCAAAATCTGCTCCACCAACTGTTTCTGGTGAGAAAATTGAGATTAATAAGATTGCAATTGGTCCACCAATTATAATTCCAACGGTACCTGTAAAAAACATTATTAATGCTTTTGAACCTAAGTTGAAAATTGCTTTTAAATCAATACTTAAGGTCATTAGAACCAAAGCTGCAGGCAACAGAAAACGACTAGAAACATAATATAATTGAGAGCTTTTACTAACCGTTTCTCCAACAGCATTAGTTGTTTCCCATTCTGGGGATATAACGCCAAAAGTTGTAAACAGAGCAGGTATAAAATAAGCCATAAATAAACCTGGTACAATTTTATAAAATTTTTGCCAAAACCCAGATTTTATGTTTTCTGTGTAAAAGACAAATCCTAAAGAAATCATTAAAACACCCAAAACGATTGCATCATTTGTAAAAATTGGTTCAGTCATTATATGTTTATTTTTTTAGTATGATTTGTGTTTAAAATTATTCCTAATTGTAGTCGCTTTAAAATATTCGTTGAAGTTTTTATTTGAAAGTAACCCATTTTAAATTTAACGATACTGTTTAATAGATATGTAAAGCCTGCTCCTGTCCAATTCTGAGCAAATCTCTTACTTCTGTCTAAGTTTAAAAATAACTCATTAAAAGCGTAAGCATTCCATTTCTTAGAAAGTGGAAAAGCTACATTTAAATTATAACGAATCCAACTTTGGGTTACATTATTATATATGTCTTTATGAATAAAACGATGCTCTAATCTAAAACGATGGTTAGCATTAAATTTACCCCATTTAGATTTTACATTTAAATCTTCATAAAATCTGTATTCATATAAATTGATAGATGGTTCGTTGTAAACTAAATCTGCTGTAGCATAGCTTAAACCCAGAGTTAAGTTTAATTTTGGGTTAAAAGAATAATTAACTCCCAACCTGTAAATCTCTTGTTGAAATTCACTAGCAACTTCAAAGTATCTAAAATGAGCCATAGTTTTTAAGGCAAATTTATTTGATATTTTATGAGAACCATTGTACATATACCAAGTTCCTAAGTTGTTTTTTGTAGAATTTTGTGCTTGAATTTTAAAGCATAAAAGACTTAAGCACAAAAGAATACTTATTTTTTTCATAGTTATTTTATTGAATAGATTTTAGTTTCTTTAAAAGGTGAAATATATATCTTTTCTGTAGAGGATTTATAGTTTAGCCATTCTTTATTAAAGAAAGAATTTGTATCAAAAACTACTAGTTTAAACATTTCTTTAAATTGATTCATCAATACAGTTTCTGTTTTAGTTTGCTCACCAAAACGAGAACGAATATATCTACTTGCTAGTCCAAAACGTTGATTTACGGTAATTTCAGGATTTCTAGTAATACCTTGTCTTTTATCAACTTTGCCTAAATATAGAGCAATTAAAGTATCAATCTTTTTTATAATTTCTGTAGACGATTTTATCTCAGTTTTATATTTTTTCTTGTCCTCTTTTGATAATTGAGCTTTTATAGAAATAGCTGCATTTTTACTTTCAACTAATTGTTTTACTATGCCTGCAATTTTATCTTGATAACCTTCAAGTTCTTTACTAGCATTATATTTTTGATTGATGGCTTCTTTAGAAATCTGTAATCTTGGATCAAATTCTACTTTTATATTTTGTTCTGAAACGGCATCACCAAAAGTCATCTTTAGTTTATAGGTTCCTGGTTTTACAGAAACTCCATTTGGCTCACTTTTAGACTTTCTAATAGTTCTAGAAGCTCTTGCAACCCCTTTTTCTCTTAAGTACCAAGTTGTTTTGTGGATTCCATTTTCTTTAGGAGTTTTTATTTTTAAAGTTCTAATTTGTCTTTCTCCATCAAATATTTCTAGTTTTATAGAATCATACTTCTTAGCATTTATACTGTCCTCTTTAACTTGTTTCAGAGTTTCTTCTTTTTTGTCTTGCTTTTTTTCTTTTTTTTCTTTTGGTTTATTGATATAATAAGAAATAATTGCACCACGTTTTCTATTTTCTCCTTGATACATTGCATCTCCACCAAATCTACTTCCTGTTGGTTGTTGACTTGCAGTTTGATATGCCGTTGGAGGGGCAAATAACGCTAGTTTCTTAGAAGTTACATTTCTGTTTGCAATCGCTCTTAAAGGACGAATATCATCTAAAACCCAAGCAGCTCTGCCAAAAGTTCCAATAATTAAATCATTTTCTCTTGGATGAATTATCAAATCTTTTACAGGAACTGTAGGGAAACCTTCCGTCCATTTTGTCCATTTTTCTCCTGCATCTATAGAAATATATAATCCATCATCAGTTCCTAAGAACAATAAATTTTCGTTTTCTGGGTCTTCAATAATACACAGCGTATAACTTTGTACATCCTTTTCATCAACAATACGCTCCCAAGATTTGCCATAATTTTTTGTTCTGTATGCATACGGAATATAGTTAAAACGTCTGTAATCATTGGCGATTAATAATGCCTCTCCTTTATTTTTATTGGATGCTTTTATTTGCGTAATCCAACTATTTTCAGGTAAATCTTTGATGTTTTTAGCAACATTAGTCCAAGTTTCTCCACCATTTTTTGTAAGGTGAACTTGACCATCATCAGTTGCAGCCCATAAAACATCTTTCTCTAAAACGGAAGGCTCTATAACTAAAATGGTACAATGATTTTCTGCTCCAGTTGCATCCATCGATAATCCACCACTTTCGGATTGTTTTAATTTTTCTGGATTATTGGTTGATAAATCTGGCGAAATTACACTCCAAGTTAAACCTTTATCTGTTGATTTATGTACAAACTGACTTCCGAAATATAAGGTTGAATTATCAAAAGGATCCATATTTATAGCTGCATTCCAATTGAAACGTAGTTTTATAGTCGCATCTGAATGTGTAGGTTTTACTGAATAGTTATTTCCTGTTTGATAATCATATCTTTGAACAGAACCTTGCTGACTCATAGACCAACCATATCTTGAATCGTCTTTGTCGGGCACCACATCAAAACCATCACCAAAACTAATTTCTTGCCAATAAGAATTTCTTATTCCTTGTGCTTTCCAAACATAAGCTGGACCTCTCCAAGAACCATTATCTTGCATTCCTCCGTATACATTATATGGATATTCATTATCCACATTTATGTGATAAAATTGTGCCACAGGAATGTTGCCAATAAAACGCCAAGATTTACCACCATCTTTGGTTATGTTTAATCCACCATCATTTCCGTCAATCATAAATTTACCATTCTTTGGATGAATCCACCAGGCATGATGATCTGGATGAACGCCGTTATCTACTCCATAAGCAGGCATTAATTGTTTAAACGATTTACCTCCATCTTCCGAAACATTTATATATGTAAAAACGGTGTATAATCTATTTTCATTTTGTGGATCTACATAGATTTCTGAATAATAAAAAGGTCGATTTCCAATACCAGGTTTTTCATTTATTTTTTTCCATTTAAATCCACCATCTTCACTTTTATATAAAGCATTTTTTTTAGCTTCAACCAAAGCATAAATTATATCAGGATTGTTAGGTGCAATTGCAACACCAATTCTTCCTAATTCACCTTCTGGGAAACCTTCTTTTTCTGTAATTTGCGTCCAGTTTTCTCCTCCATCATGCGTAATGTATAAACCACTTCCTGTTCCTCCGGATTTAAAAAACCAAGGATCACGTTTGTGTTCCCACATGGAAGCTATCAATTTATTCGGATTTGTAGGATCCATAATTAAATCTGCAGTTCCAGATTTTATATTTGTAAATAAAATTTGTTTCCATGTTTTACCACCATCCAAAGTTTTATAAACTCCACGTTCTTTGTGTTCTCCCCAGGGTGAACCAATGGCACCAACATAAACTACATCTGGGTTTGTAGGATTAATAATAACTCTATGAATATGTCTAGTTTTTTCTAATCCCATAGATTTCCAAGTTTTTCCGGCATCTAAAGATTTATAAATCCCGAAACCACCATTTAAACTATTTCTAGGGTTTCCTTCACCTGTCCCTGCCCAAATTACACTTGGGTTCGATTGCTGAATTGCAATTGCACCTATTGATGCTGTGAGTTCTTTTTCAAAAATTGGTTTCCATTTAATTCCACCAGAAGTAGATTTCCAGATTCCGCCAGAAGCAGTACCAACATACATGGTTTCTGGATTGGATTCTACAACATCAATAGAAGTTACACGTCCAGACATTCCTCCAGGACCAATATTTCTTGGTTTCATGTTTTTTAGCATATCCATAGATAACTCTTGTGAAAAGAGTAGAGAGGTAGCACATAAAAAAAGGATAGTAAATAATTTTTTCATTGAGTTTGATTTTATTGATAAAGGTGAACAAGGTACAAAATTGAAAACGTTCTTAAAAAGGGGAATAAAAATTTTAACAAATTTAGTTTCAAGATAGAATTTTGAATTAGACAATAGTTTAAACAAAAGGTGCTTTTTATATTTAAACTCTTAAACTTTGATTATTTTTATAGAAATTTAAGAAGATGAATCAGCAAAAAGAGTTCTTTGATTATATCACTAATGGTTATAAAACCAAAGGTGATTTTATAGAACTCGGGGCAGCAATGTTAGGAGAAGAAACGGTTACAAATGCCATTATAAAGGTACCTTTAAAAACCCTTAACAGACATGGTTTAATCGCCGGTGCAACAGGAACAGGAAAAACAAAAACGCTGCAAGTTTTAGCTGAAAACTTATCAGAAAAAGGAATTCCTGTTTTATTAATGGATATTAAAGGAGACTTATCTGGTTTGGCAGCCCCAAGTCCAGGACATCCGAAAATTGATGAACGCCATGCGAAAATTGGTTTTGCTTTTGAAGCGATGAAATTTCCAGTAGAAGTTTTAACAATTTCAGAACAAAAAGGAACAAGAATGCGTGCAACTGTTTCAGAATTTGGGCCTGTTTTATTATCAAAAATTTTAGAGTTAACAGAAACACAATCAGGTATATTAGCAATCATTTTTAAATATTGTGATGATAATAAATTACCTTTATTAGATATAAAAGACTTTAAAAAAATTCTTCAGTTTATAACGCAAGAAGGTAAAGAAGAAATTCAAGCAGCATATGGTAGAATTTCTACAGCAAGTACTGGAGCAATTTTGCGTAAGATTATACAAATAGAACAACAAGGAGGAGATGTGTTTTTTGGTGAAAAATCTTTTGATGTCGAAGATTTAACTAGAATTGATGAAAATGGAAGAGGAATTATTTCTGTTTTACGTTTAACAGATATTCAAGACAAACCAAAACTATTTTCAACATTTATGTTACAATTGTTGGCAGAAGTTTATGAAACCTTTCCAGAGCAAGGAGATAGTGAAAGACCAGAATTGGTTATATTTATTGATGAAGCACATTTAGTTTTTGAAGAAGCCTCAAAAGCATTATTAAATCAGATAGAAAGTATTGTGAAATTAATACGATCTAAAGGAATTGGTTTGTATTTTGTAACCCAAAACCCTAAAGATATACCAGAAGATATTTTAGCTCAATTAGGGTTAAAAATTCAACATGCTTTAAGGGCATTTACAGCAAAAGATAGAAAAGCAATTAAGTTAGCAGCAGAAAATTATCCAAGTTCTAATTATTACGACACTAAAGAAGTCTTAACACAATTAGGAATTGGAGAAGCACTTGTATCCGTTTTAAACGAAAAAGGAATTCCTACTCCTTTAGCTAGAACGATGTTACGTGCACCAATGAGTAGAATGGATGTGTTAACAGATAAAGAATTAAGCAGCGTTATCGATAATTCAAAATTAATACATAAATACAATCAAGAATTAGATAGAGAAAGTGCTTACGAATTGTTAAATAATAAAATAGAAAAGATTAATTTAGCAGAAGAATCAGCATTTAAAAAAGCTGTAGAACAAAAAGAAAGAGAAAGAAAACAAAAAATAGCTACAAAATATTCTTCAAGAAGGAGTCAGAGACAAAACCCGATTGTAAAGGTTTTAACAAGTACCACTTTTATTAGAGCGGTGTTTGGAATTTTAAAAAAGGTAATTAAATAACAAAGTTGAAAATAAAACGTTTAAAGAACGTATAAAATAAAAAAGAATGATCAAAAAGAAGTCCTTATCTGTAATCGTAATTGTGTTTTCATTATTAATTATCAGTTGTAATAAAAATAATAAGTTTAAAATTGAAAAAGAGAGAGTAGGTTTAATTTCTACTTTAACTACTGTAAAAGATCTAGAAAGTATATTTAAAAACGATTCTCTGGTGATGAATTTGAGTGAGGGTGCTTTAGGAAATAATTATTTTCAAGATGATGACGAATATTTAGTTTTTGAAAAAGGAGGTAAACATTTACTAACAATTGTCCCTAAAGAACAGTTAGATTCTACATCAACTATAAAAAGTATCGAGATTCATGACAATCGTTTTAAAACAGAATTAGGATTAAGTTTAAAGTCTAATTTTTCTGAAATAAATGTAAGTAATCGTATTCGACCAGAATCTACTCTACAGTCTGTTACACTGTTTTTAGATGAATTAAATGCAACAATTACAATTGATAAAGAAGAATTAGGAATTAAAGATATAATTACTCAAAAAATATCTTTAGAGCAGATTCCGGATTTGGCAAAAATAAAATCGTTTATAGTTTGGTTTAATTAGCGCTAATCACATCAAAAATAAACTTGACCACGCTTTACATTATATCTTTTTAGTAAAAAAAACTAAAAAGGATGTTATTTCAATCACCTATGTAAATTCAGTATGAAAAAAAAATACGTCATTCAAAATAAACCGTTTGTTGTACCTACAACAGATGGTAAATTAATTGAAGAACATTTTGGCAATGCTACTGATCAAAATTCGCAAATAAGTATTGCACACATGATTGCACCTCCAAAATGGAGAGAACCTTTTCAAACTCCAGAATTTGATGAATACACCTATATCATTAAAGGAAAAAAGCAGTTTATTATAGATGACGAAACTATTATTTTAGAATCAGGTCAATCCATCAAAATAGAGAAAAACACAAGGGTTCAATATTCAAATCCTTTTGATATGGAGTGTGAGTATATTGCTGTTTGTTTGCCAGCTTTCTCAATAGACCTTGTAAACAGGGAATAAATAATAGCTAATTGTTTTCTTTTT
>CEWR01159551.1_pt1 | contig 29042 bp, 25 predicted proteins | sample 356321 | NCBI WGS metagenome assembly CEWR01 (sample SAMEA2621551, study PRJEB7988) | marine metagenome | biome: marine biome (ENVO:00000447); feature: mesopelagic zone (ENVO:00000213); material: "saline water (ENVO:00002010), including plankton (ENVO:xxxxxxxx)" | depth 790 m
GGGTTCTGATTTGGGTTATTGGAATGCCTAGGCTTATCAATAGTTCTTTGCGAGGTAGGGCTTGAAGGAGATTTTTCATCATTCTTTTTTGCCTCAATATTTTTATGATCAGTTTCATCACCTCTTGTTGACGCAGGCCTCTCTATTCTTTTCTTTGGATGATTATGAACAGGCTTCTTTGCTATCGGAGATTCTCTTTTCTGTACAACAGAAACTTCCCCTTTTACCTTTTCTTTAGCTGCCACTTTAACTTCTTCTTTGACTAGCTCTTCTTTTACAGGAATATTTACTACTACTTTAGGAGTAGGAGCATCTACTCTTGATCTCTTTTTTCGTGGTGAAGTTGGTTTTTCCTTAGGTTCAGACTCTAACTTCTCATTAGCTCCTGTTGCTGCTTGTGCATCCAAAATTTGATAAACTAAATCTAACTTTTTAAGTTGACTTGTTTTTTTTAATCCTTTTTCTTTTGCAATAGCCTGTAACTCAACAAGAGTTTTACTCTTGAGTTGCGAAATTTCAAACATGTTTGTGAATATATTAATAAATGATTCCTTCTTTCAATAACTTTTAGAAGGATTATGATATGATTTTTTTTGAGTATATAAACTGTCACTATAAGAGCAACAAGCAAGATCATCCTGTGGTATAATGAGCAACAAATATATATAATTATTTTTAATTCATCAATTATTCTACAAAAAATGTAAGTATTCTTTAAGAAAACCAGAAATACGATAATAATTCTAACAATTTAGAAGTCAAAACACTATCATTCAAAACACTAAAGTACTTATATATTTTTTACTGAAAACGTGAATTGTAAGAGAATAAAGACATATTTTTGCACAGCACTTTTTTGCTTCAAAACAAATGATACAACGCATACAATCTATCTACCTACTCTTAGCAGCCTTTATTGCTGGGGGACTTGTATTTTTGGTGACTTTTTTCACTCTAGAAAATCAAGAAGGAATAAAAATAATAGAGTTGGTAAATAATAAGCGTTTTCTTATACAATCTGTTGGAATTGGTTTTTTTATTTCTAGCGCACTTTCTATTTTCTCTATTTTTAGTTATAAGAACAGAAAAAAACAATTTGTGTTAGGACGACTAAACATTCTGACTAACTTCTATTTATTAGGTGTATTGATAGTTGAGTCTCTAAACCTACCTGGAGAAACTTCGGTTTCGGAGAAAGGTATTGGGGTCTTCCTTCCTATTATCGTTGTTGTTTTTCTTGCCATGGCAAACAAAGCAATTAAAAAGGATGAAGATCTTGTAAAATCTGTAGATCGATTACGATAACCCTAACATCTTAGTTTATTTATGCGAAAAAAACCCGAAGTCTTACTTCGGGTTTTTTATTGGAATAAATCTAGTTTTTGTAAACTGATAAATACATCTATATTTGTAAAAATACCTCCCTATAAATAGGGAGTATAAAATTTCGCTTAAAAATGGGATTGTGATAACCTCAACAAGATTATATATTTGTGAACGTAATGAAGAATAGAAAGAAGGTTAGAGTACATATTGCTGATGATCATCAAATATTAATAGATGGAATTGTAGCAGTATTAGAAAATGAAGACAATATTGAAGTAGTTGGATATTCTTTAAACGGACAAGATGTCATTGATTGGCTCGAAACAAATGATGCTGATGTTTTAGTACTCGATATAAATATGCCAAAGCTAGATGGGATTGAAGTGCTATCTTATTTTCAAAAAAAGAATATAGAACAATCAACCATTGTATTATCTAGTTATGATGACGTAAAATTAGTGAAAGAAGTATTAAAAATCGGTGCGAGTGGCTTTTTGGCTAAAAAATGTGCCGGGGAAAACATTGTGCAAGCAATCAATTCAGTTTATGAGGGAGACCAATATTTCAGTAAAGAAGTTCAAAAACATCTACTTGCTGCGGCAATAGGAAAAAAGATACATCATAAAGTCGCTCAAGATGGCGTCTTTACAAGCTCATTGACAGACAGAGAACTGCAAGTCTTAAGACTTATTAGTGTTGAATTAAGCACAAAAGAAATTGCAGACAAATTAAACATAAGCACTAGTACAATTGATACCTACAGAAAAAACTTACTTCAGAAAACGAAAGCAAAGAATTCTGTTGGACTCGCTATGTACGCAGTAAGAAATAAATTATTATAAAAATCAAAACCCTACCCCTATTTGATTTTTACAAGCCTTGAATTTAAGAGTTCAAAGCATTTTTTAAACCCTTAATTAACCATTTATTAAATTTTCTAATTATGAAATTATTTTACAAAAGCCTAGCAATCGTAGCATTGGCAATCGGATTTACTTCTTGTTCAGAAGACACAACAATTGAAGAATTCACTAAAGAAGCTCAACTGAAAACGTACTCTTTATCAAGAGACATAGATGGTAGTTACACTTTAGAACATACGCTATCTGATGGCACTAGTTCAAGTATTATAAGCGATACTAATGGTAGTGAGATAATCTTAAGTGAAGGGACGGCACAAAAGACTTCTAAAAGCAACGTATTGCCTTTACTTAATGGAGATGTCAAAATTGATTTCATTGGCAATAGTGAAATTAAAATCCCTGGATTAAGTATCTTTGATTCCAAAACAAGTACAACAGCAAGCTCAAAAACCATAGATTATGTTCAAGCTTATAAAATTAGCATGCTTGAAGATGGTTCGTTCAAGTTAGATTTTAAGTTAGCGAAAAACTACACGCCTGTTTATGAATACAATGACGAGCTTGGAAGAAATGAAATTCATTTAGAAAAAGGAATCACAAGTGGTAAAAACAGATACACAAAAAATTATCTTAAATTTGAAGGACAAAAATTAAATATTGTTTTTGTTCGTACAGTAATTACAACTACCTTACAGGCCAGAAGAAGAGGTAATACTACTATTGTAGAGCCGCCAGAAGTAATAATTTTACCTTAAGATAATCATTCAAATATAGATGAATTTTAAAAACGTATTTCTACTAGTTTTCGTTTTTTATCTAAAGAGCTATGCTCACTCCAATATAGCCACTGAATATAACATTTCAGTGGCTATTTTTGTTTCACAAAACAACAGTATTCAAGAACAGGAATTTCAAAAATCCTTACAATTAGCAAAAAATAGATTCGAAGCCGATAACACCGAAGAAGCTCTTCGTTTGTATTTAGAAATCGTAGAAAAAGCAAAACTTGCAAATAAACCAAAAATTTTACTTGAATGCTACTATCAAGTTTCAATAATTTTCAAAGTGATCAACAGCTACGAAAAAGCTATGTTCTACAATAATAAGTCATTAGAACAAGCAACAATACTTAAGGATACAATAGCAATTATAGAGCGAAATATAAGTATGGCTTCATTACATCAGAAATTGTATACAGAAGATAGTATCTTGCATCCTGCGGGTTTGGATAGTGTATCTATTTACAGTTCGATTGCCTTAAAAACTATAAATAACAATCCAAAATACAACAAACAAAAATCTTATTACTTCGGTAGTTTAGCAGTAATGTCTTTTCATAAAAAACAATATTCTTTAGGCATCAGTCAAATAAAAAAATCTCTAGCAATACAAATTGATTTAAAAGACACCATTGGACAAGTAGTTAGCTATAACACTATGGCTAGCAACTACTTAAAGTTAAAAAAATATAAAGAAGCGTCAGAATATTACCAAAAAGCAATTTCAATAGTTGAAAAAAGCAGTTCAGAAAAAAGAGCCAGTCTTAAAAGAATGCTATATACCAATTTGGCTTGGACCTATTACAAAACAAAAAAATACATTGCTTATGATTACTTGGCAAAAGCCAACAGAATATCAGATAGTCTAAGAAGTGCTGAGTTTGATGCCATTATTACAGAATTAGAAATGAAACACAATGTAGACATTATCAAACAAAATGCAGAGAAAAAAAGTATCATACAAATTCAAAAAAAAAAAAGATTCCAAGCTTATTCATTAGGCTTAGGAATTTGTTTATTCGTAATTATACTTGTTTTTTATATTTATACTGTCAATGCTAAATTGAAACATGAGAACAAGGATTTACTGTTAGTAAAAACCGAATTACTTAAAGAAAAAGAAATTGAACAACTAGAGTCCCTAACAAGAATAAAGGTTTTAAATGCCACTTTAGACGGTAAAGAAACTGAAAGAAAACAAATAGCAGAGACACTTCATGACAGCGTAAGTGCATTGTTATCTGCAGCAAATCTGCACTTACAAGCTAGTAAAAAACAGTTCAAAGGAAAAGCACCTGTTGAAATTGATAAAACACAAAAAATTATAGACGAAGCTTCTGGGAAGATCAGAAACTTATCACATGAGTTAATCTCATCTGTACTTCTTAAGTTTGGACTTAGTTATGCGATACAAGATTTTTGTGAAAAATATTCTAATTCAGAACTTGATATTAGTTGCTCCGTGGAAAATCTACAACGTTATGAGGAAGGCTTTGAGATAAAAATAAACAACATTATTGAGGAGTTAGTTAATAATTTAATCAAACACAGTAGTGCAATCAGAGGGTCTGTATCTGTATTGGAGTATCAGAAAAACTTATATATTGAAGTCGAAGATAACGGAAAAGGATTCGACACGTCAAAAAAATTAAAATCTGAAGGAATCGGAATTCATCAAATAGAAGCTAGAATTAAAATGATGAAAGGAACCTTTAAAGTGAGTTCAGAAATCAACGAAGGAACAAAAATAGAATTTATGGTTCCCGCTCTTTATAGATCTTAATAAGCACACACAGTAATAATTGTGTAATTATTGAACCTACCCTATCAGGCAGTTCGTTTAACCCATAATTTGATTAAAAACAGTATAAGTCACTAGACAAGTGGGTAATAAATGTATCAATTCAAAGACACAACGCATTGTATTTCTTCTGTAAAACGGCTCTTTAGAATAATAAATAAAAATAAACAACTTTTTTTGTAACATTCACTAACCTTCTTACGTATATATAGATGCGGAGGAGAATGACACCCAACTCACCTTCATCCCACATAGAGAAAAACATGAGACAGCTAAAAATCACCAAGCAGGTTACCAATAGAGAGACTGCATCTTTAGACAAGTATTTACAGGAAATAGGAAAAGTTGATTTGATTACTGCCGATATGGAAGTTGAATTAGCTCAACGTATCAAAGCAGGAGATCAAGTTGCCTTAGAAAAATTAACAAAAGCAAACTTACGTTTTGTGGTTTCTGTTGCAAAACAATACCAAAATCAAGGATTGACTTTACCTGATTTAATTAATGAAGGAAACTTGGGATTGATTAAAGCGGCAAAACGTTTTGATGAAACTCGTGGATTTAAATTTATCTCTTACGCTGTATGGTGGATTCGTCAATCTATCTTACAAGCATTGGCGGAACAATCCCGTATTGTTAGACTTCCGTTGAATAAAATTGGTTCTATCAATAAAATTAATAAAATGTACGCTTTCCTAGAGCAAGAAAACGAACGTCCACCATCTGCAGAAGAAATTGCTAAGAAATTAGACATGACTGTAAATGATGTAAAAGAATCTATGAAGAATTCTGGTCGTCACGTCTCAATGGATGCTCCATTGATTGAAGGTGAAGATTCTAATTTATATGATGTATTAAACTCTGGAGAGTCTCCAAATCCAGACAAAAATTTATTACACGAATCATTAAGAGTAGAAATTGAAAGAGCTTTAGAAACATTAACTCCTAGAGAAGCTGATGTTGTAAAACTATACTTCGGATTGGGAGAGCACCAACCAATGACTTTAGAAGAAATTGGAGAAACTTTTGATTTAACAAGAGAACGTGTTCGTCAAATTAAAGAAAAAGCAATTAGAAGATTGAAACATACTTCAAGATCAAAAATCTTGATGACTTACTTAGGATAATATTTTTTAAGTAACACAAAGTAAAAACTCTCAATATTCGTATTGGGAGTTTTATTTTTTTATACTATTTTTGGAAAATAATTATTCAAACATAAATAAATGAGCAAATTAATTGCCCCTTCGGTTCTTGCAGCAGACTTTGCGAACCTACAAAGAGATATTGAAATGATCAACAATAGTGAAGCTGACTGGTTTCATATTGATGTAATGGACGGAGTTTTCGTTCCGAATATTTCTTTTGGTATGCCCGTAATTAGCGCTATTAAAAAGCATGCCAAAAAAACATTAGATGTACATTTAATGATCGTTAATCCAGATCAGTATATTTCAACGTTTAAAAAGATTGGAGCAGATATATTAACTGTTCATTACGAAGCATGCACACACTTACACAGAACATTACAAGCAATTAAAGCTGATGGTATGAAAGCTGGAGTTGCTTTAAACCCTCATACACCTGTAGCGGTTTTAGAAGATGTTATCAAAGATATTGATATGGTTTGTATCATGAGTGTGAATCCTGGTTTTGGAGGACAGTCATTTATTGAAAACACCTATAAAAAAGTACAACAGTTAAAAAACTTGATTGAATTTGCAAAAGCAGATACATTGATAGAAATAGATGGTGGTGTTACTGACAAAAATGCAAACTTATTAGTTGAAGCTGGTGCTGATGTATTGGTTGCCGGTAGTTATGTTTTTGGATCAGAAGACCCAACAACAACAATTGCTGAATTAAAAGCAATGGTAAATTAGAAATACCTTTTAATTTAAGGCATAAAAAAACGTTCTCAATTTCTTGAGAACGTTTTTTTATTTTATTTTTTTTCTTGACTAAAGCTTAAATCGAATACAAAGCCTGTGATCCTTCTTTTATTTAGTTGTTGCTTAGTCTTAGTCTTAGTCTTAGTCTTAGTCTTTATTTAGAATAATGCGTTTTAGGCAATCCTTTTAAAGTTGCCGCTGCTTGCTCCGCTGTAATATCTCTTTGTGGACTTGCAAACATCTCATACCCTACCATAAATTTCTTAACAGTTGCCGACCTTAATAATGGTGGATAGAAAGCCATATGAAAATGCCATCCTTCATTATTTTCTCCATCAGTAGGACTTTGGTGGATACCCGCTGAATAAGGGAAAGATACTTCGAATAAATTATCATACATAATTGTCAACTCCTTTAAGATGGCAGCATATGACGCTACTTCAATTTCTGATAATTGACTAATATTTTGATAGTGCTTTTTAGGGATAATCATCGCTTCATATGGCCAAACAGCCCAGTAAGCAATCACTGCTACGAAATCATCGTTTTCCGCTAATATACGCTCTCTATCTCCTTCTAATTCTTGTTTTAAGTAATCACCCAATAAACTTCTATTGTTTGCTTGAAAATATTCCGCTTGTTTTTCAGATTTTTTAACAATCTCTCCTGGAATAGAACGTTGAGACCAAATTTGTCCATGTGGATGTGGATTACTACATCCCATGATAGAACCTTTATTTTCGAAAATTTGAACATAATTGATTCCTTCCTTTGCACCTAACTCATCATACTCCTTTTGCCAAAGTTTGATGACTTTAGAAATACTCTCCTCCTCCATTAATGGAATTGTCAAAGAGTGATTTGGAGAAAAACAAACCACTTTACAAATTCCTGTTTCTACTTCAGCTTTTAACAAACCACTTTCAAAAGAAGTAGGTTCGTCATTTAAAATCGCTGCAAAATCATTTTGAAAAATAAATGTGTCTTTATATTCAGGATTTACATCATCTCCTATTCTATCATTCCCAGGACATAAGTAACACTCTTTATCATAAGCGATTGTATCTAGCACCGCTTTGTCTTCCTTCTTTCCTTGCCAAGGTCTTTTAGTTCTATGAGGAGAAACTAAAATCCATTCTCCTGTTAAAATATTATACCTCCTGTGTGATGTTTCGTTGATATCTGTAGCCATCTTAGTTTATTTTACGTACTCCGTTATTAGTTTTTATTGGTATTGCTGTTAAGTCAAGGTTACAAGCTGCCTTGTATGCTTTTGATGCATCTGCAACAAAACTTTGAACATGTTTTTCGTCCATTAAGTTGATTGTACAACCTCCAAAACCACCACCCATCATTCTTGCACCAAGAACACGGTCATCATTTTTAGCATAAGCTGCTAAGAAGTCTAATTCAGCACAACTTACTTCATATAAATTTTGAAGTCCATCATGAGATTGATTTAGCAACTCTCCTACCAAAGAAAAATCGCTCTTTTTCAATGCCTCAACAGTTGCTTCAACTCTTTTTTGTTCCTGAATTACATGCGTTGCTCTTTTAACACGGTCTTGACCTAATTCTTCTTTGAATTCTTCTACCATTGCTTCGGTAGCCTCAACCAATGTTTTTACTTCTGGGTATTTTGCAGAAATAATTTCCAAAGCAGACTCACATTGAGCTCTTCTTTCATTGTATGCACTATCGGCTAAATTATGAGATACATTTGTGTTTAATAGCAATAATACATTAGGATCCATCGCAGCAGGAATCGTTTTATACTCCAACGTATCACAATCCAATAGAATAAAGTGATCTTTTACACCTTTTACTACTGCAAACTGATCCATTACTCCAACATTTGCTCCAGAGAAAATACGCTCTGCATTTTGACACAATTTGATAATGGTAATGTCATCTATTTCTAAAGAGAATAACACATTCAATCCTTTTGCAAATCCACACAACAATGCTGCAGAAGAAGAAATTCCTGAACCGATTGGTAATTTACTATCTAAAGAAGAATCAAAACCTGTAACTTTTCCAGGTCTAATTTTGTCAATCTCAGAAAGAACACCAGACAAATAACTTAACCAACCATCACCTGGTTTTTCTGGAATTGTTATATCAAATGAAAACCCTTCTGAAAAGTTTTTACTTAATACATTAGAAGTCGTAGCTGTATCATTCTTTTTAAATGAGTAATAAATACATTTATCAATAGCGGCTGGTAGTACATTCCCTCCATTATAATCAATGTGCTCTCCTATCAAATTAATTCTACCAGGAGCTTCAATTTCCAACACATCTGTTGCGCCTGAAGTGAATAATTGGTCAATTCTGTCGTATTCTGACTGTGATAATTTAGTACTCATTATATTTAAAAGTTTAAGTTAAGTGCTACAAATATAATAAATGTAATTTATACATTTATAAAAAATGTCGTGTTTTTAATAAAAAAAAATTACTTTTGGAGAATGAGCAGACAAAAAGTAGACTACTACGCTTCTGAAGATAAGATTTATATTGCAACTGACTGCATCATTTTTGGTTTTGATAACGAATCCATAAAATTACTTGTATTCAAAAGGAGAGTTGAACCTTTTGAAGGGGAATGGTCCTTAATTGGTAGTTTTGTTCAACAAAATGAAAGCGTTAATGATGCTGCAAAAAGAGTTCTTGCTGAAATTACAGGACTTGAGAATGTTTTTATGAAACAATTAAAAGTGTATGGTGATGTAAATAGAGACCCTGGATCACGTTGTATTACCGTGGGACAATATGCATTGATTCGTATTGAAGATCAAGATATTGAACTGGTTGAAAAACACGGCGCTGTTTGGCATGATCTAGAAAACATACCAGACTTAGTGCTAGATCACAATACATTGGTACAAGATGCTTTGATACAATTGCGTTTAAAAGCGAGCTATCAACCTATCGGATTCAAATTGTTACCTGAAAAATTCACTATTCCAAGTTTACAAAGACTCTACGAGAATATCTATCAAAAGAAATTTGACGATCGTAATTTTAGAAAAAAAATCATTGCTTTAGATGTATTAACAAAACTTGAAGAAAAAGACAAGTCTACTTCTAAAAAAGGAGCTTTCCTTTACAAATTCAATGTTAAGAAATATGACAAACTTGTAAATGCAGGGATCAATTTCAAATTATAAAATTTAATTACATCCCGATATTCCAAACATAACAAATTTATTACCCCAAATTGTATTTTAGCTTAACAGTCCTAATGAATAAAAAAAAATCTGTCCGTTTCAGTTTTGTTTCTTTTGGAAATAATGCAAATACATTAATTCCATCAGTCAAAATAATTAGCATTACAAACACTTGAGTCTCATCTACTAAATTTTCACTAAGAAGCATCGTATTTTAAATATTCTCCACCAACAACCCATATATCATTGCCTTTTTGAAGTTTCAATTCCATAACAAAATTGATATGCTTTTCCGAAATAAGATCAATATATTCTGTATCCTCTATTCTTTTATTTCTTATGAAGACATACTTTTTTTATCAGAATAAGGAAAGTCTATTTCCCAAGATAAAATCTGCTTGTATATGGTATTCCCTTGAATAGTTGTATCAATTTTTTTATAGAATTTGTATATCCATAATCGATCCCTTCAGGATTAGCAATTGATTCAGGCCTTTCAACACTTACAACTTAATTTCCCTATTTTCCATTTAAACTAATCGCTCTATAAAGTATAACTTTTCTCAATTTAGCATCTTTAAACAACTACGGTTCTTCACAAGAGGTAGCAATTAAAATAGTGCTTTAATACTTAAAAAAACAAAACAATTACCTTAGAAATAGCTAATAATTAAGACTGTTCAATCATATAATTCAATAAGTCTGTAGTTGTAACAATTCCTATCAACTCATGGTCTTCTACAATTGGCAACGCATAGAATTCATTTTTCGCTAAAATTTGAGCAACTTGTTTGATGGTTTTATTAGACTTAATTTGAATAGGGTTTTTCACCATAACTTGTTCTACGCCCATCACTCCGGACATCGAATCTTCGGTTTGCAACGCTCCCTCATCGCAAAGACCCACAAAACTCATTCTTTGCAAATCTGTAAGACTAAGAATACCTATAATATCTTTATCCTTTACGACAGGAATATATCTGATTTTATAACTTTTAAATAACTGTTCTGCATCTAACAATGAATTGCTAAGTGTTAATGAAATGACATTCGTTGTCATAATTTTTGAAATAGGTGTATTGCTATCCATTATAAAAGTATTTAGTTAGACTCTATAAAAGTCCAATTCTTTAAATGAATAGACTATGATATTCATCAGTATTCAAAAAACAATTACTTTTGCATAAAAATAAAAGACACTAAAATTTCCCTGATGCAAAAAAAAGTTGAAGAATACATAGACAAGCACCTTAATACAATAGCTATTTTGGACGAAGCAGAAGTTGGCTATGAGAATGTAGAAATCTTAGAATACAGAACACACCATGAAAATGGAGATGTTTTTAAAAGCCAAAAAGATGAAGTATACGGGATTGCAATTTTAAACGCAATTACCGATGATAGTGCACAAAAAATTACTAGAGAGATAAAAAAGAATAAAAATTTATCTGTGACTAGCTTAAGTGATTTTGTAGAGAAACATTATTTAAAATGTTTTGTTCCTGGTGATTCTGACTCTTATGATTTTTGGAAAACTGGTGATGTTGGAGTAGCCTTTTTTAACTATGATGATTCAAAAAAAACTATTATACCTGGATTTACAAATCTTAGTTCTAAAGAAAGAAGCTAAGCCTTATAAAATAAGTAAGAGTTCCTAATACAATATTAGGAACTCTTTTTTTTTGTTGATTATTAAAGAAATCTAGATTTTTTGTTGCTTTTAGTTATGTTCAAAAAGAAAACATAAACAAAAATATTTTCGATTGTTTGTTCTGAATAACAAACATCTTAAGCTCGAAACTTATAAAATAAACATTATTAAAACCAGCAACAATTTAAATAAAATAGACCTCTTTTGATCCTCATTAATCTGCGTATTCATGAGTTTAATTTTCTAGCATACATCTAATTTAGTATGCCTATAAAACCGGATATAGCAAAAAAGACACTTTTCATTTGAAGCCCAATTCCCAGCCCATCTAACTCTAAGTCACAGCTTAAAAAACAATGACACATAAACTTTTCTTCACAAAACAGCATCAAAGGGAATTTACACAAACACAATTCCTTTATAATAAATAAAAAAAACTACAATTACCAAACTTAAAACCTTGAAAATTTGATTTAAAAGCCAAATTTATCAGCGAATTTGGAATATGTCCTATCAAGAAACTCCGGTGCATCAAAGCGATACCCAAAGTAAATAAAGCCGTACGTTCTATCGTTTAACAATGTATTATCAGAATCTACATCATATTCATTAACCTCAAAAGAAAACCCTGTTCCATAAATAATTTTTTTAGAAGCATACCCTATTTGCAAAGCTCCTTCTATTGCTTTTGTATATTCAGTACTTCTATTGTTGATATGAATATCATTAATAGATACGATCCTTTTTGAAAAATTAACACCAAATGAAGGTGATAGATTACCTCCCAAAAACCAGTTCTCTTTTACAACAAACGTGTAATAATATGACAACGCCAATCTAAAAGGAAATATCTCGTTTTTTATTTCCTGCTCCTCTAAGGTGTAGCTAAACCTGTCATAACTATAAAATAGTGTGGGAATAAAACTCCCTTCACTTTTCTTTTGCCATTCGGTTTGATAGAGCAGATTTCTAAAAGAAAAATTAGCGTTAAAAACATAAGAAGTAGACATTCCATAAATAGTACTCTTAAAATCTGGAATAAGATATTGATCGTTATCATCTGGGATTTCAACAGGAACATCACTCCTGTTTTTAACATAATAACCCTTGGTATTGCTCACACTAAATCCTTGAATAAATTTGCCAAGTGTCACACGAGTTTTAAATTCGCTAAAGGACGATTCCCCTTTTGATTTATCACTATTATTATCTGGAAGAAAGGAAGGCGAAAAACCGTAACTAAAACCAATAAACTGATAATCGAGCGACACAAACATTCTGTTTCTAATATTTGGAGCAACATTAAACCTTGAACCATCTGTTCTATTTAGAATCGTATAGGTGTTGGTACGAGTATCAAAATTCAACTTAATTATTATCTTATTGGCAAACGATTCGATAGAAGAAGAATAATCTAACTTATTTGATTCTTGAGCATAACAAAAACAAACAGGATTCATTATTAAAAGTATAAGGAAAAGTTTTGACAGCGTGCTTTTCATTTTATTATTGAGTATTGAGTTTAATTTTTCCTTATTTGAATTAGGGTGTTCTATTTGCCCTTCATAAACAATTTCACAATCTGATCCTGCTGCAGTCTTCACTGCATTAATTACCGAGCCTAAGATAGTTTGAGCCAATTTCAATTTCTTTTTTTGTAGATTATCAATTTTCTCACTAACAGTTTATTACAGTAAACTACATCCATTTTTACCTACCACATATACTGTCATAAACGGAATACTATCTTTAGAGACATCGAAGCTTTCATTAATAACGATACAATTTAGCTTCGCAATATACCTTTATTTAAACTCCAACGAGCGAATGTCTTTCAAATAGGTGTTTTTTGTTCTGGCTCAAGATCTGCAGAAATAAGATGGGTAAAATTAGAGCTCGTGAAAGTAGTTTTATAATCGATGTCAAATCTAAAAGGATAAAAAGATATGGTCGCACAAGCTTAAGACATTTAATTAGTTCGATATCTGATTTAAACCAATAAAATGTCTTAAAAAGAGTTGCATAGTTTAGGTATAATCAAGAAAAATCCCGCAGTAATTTTCCCTTTTTTAAGTTTCATATTTTGATAAATAAATTAGATCACTCCACCATTTTTTTAGATAAATCAGAGGAACGTTTGATTTTTTAAAATAGTCATATTGCAATCAAGCTGTGATTCACTTCTGGAAATCTAGTGTTTGTTTGTAACCAACCCATAACACACCATAATCCTCTGATATTTTGGGAATGTCTTTTGTTAGTGAAGTAAAGTTATATAGTAGAAGAAAAGTATTTTTTTTATTAATTTTAACTGCTGGTCCAACTAAGAACCTGTTTTGTGCAGAAAAATCTAAAAACTCTCCCTTACCGGTACTTAGAATAATCTCATCGCCCACTACCAAACTAAGTTTCTTATGAGCATCTTTTTTCGATAAACGTATCAAAGGAAAATTAAATAAAAATCGATATCTAAAACGAAAATTAAATGTTTCTATACCTGCTGAATCCTCATTTGCTAAAACTGTAACAAACCGCTCTTCCATACGTATTCTATTCCCAAAACCAATTGTACCAAATTTATGTTTGGTTGTTAATTGTTGATGAGGTCTAAACTCAACTATTTTGTTATCCCAAAAAGTATGTGTTTTAAATAATGCCATTCCCATCAATATACGAACTGATGGATTTATGTTATAAGCTACTCCAGAACGAATAAAATATTGAGAAACAGCTACAAAACTACCTTCCTTTAATCGATAACCAACATCAGTTGACAGACTCCATCTTTCAGAAACAACAGCTTTATTATAATATTGAAACCATACTTGTTCAAACACTGAACTACTTTCTTGTGCTTGACTTTTATATGTAAAAAAACTTAAAAATAAGAAAGCAAATACGATGTTCTTTGTATAAAATAAATGACCCTTAGACACACTTCTGTAATTTATAAATAGTTCCTTAAAAAATAAAAACTGCAAGGTATCATTTTTCAGTAAATGAACTCATAAAACGAAGCCTTTAATTAAATAATGAAATCAACTTCAGTTCCTGATTTATAAAAACACATTGAGCGTTATTTTGTTTTTTTAGAATACAAAAACCAACCTGATAAAACCAATGCAGTAACCACTCCTATAACTAAAGATACGTTTTGAGACATTCCAACCCCTTCCGGTTCAACTAAAATAAATGTAGTTACCACAGCAGTCATAAAAGCAGATGGAATGAGAATAAACATCGTTTTACCGCCCCTTTCTTTCATATATACTGCAATAGTCCATAAAACAATCGTTGCCAATACTTGATTAGACCAACCGAAATACCTCCAAATAACTGCAAAATTTATTTTTGTTAAAAAGAAAGCTATTGCAAATATTGGCAATGTTACCAATACTCGTTTTAGTATTTTACCTTGATCTATTTTAAAAGAATCTGCAATCGTAATCCTTGCACTACGAAAAGCAGTATCTCCCGAAGTAATTGGAGCTGCAACAACTCCAAAGATCGCTAATATACCTCCTACCTTACCAAGCATTGTATTGCAAATAACATGCACTACCCACGCAGCATTATGACCTTCTACAGCCATACTTTCTGCTAATTCCTCTACACCTCCAAAAAAGGCCATTGCAACTGCTGCCCATATCAAAGCAACAATCCCTTCGGTAATCATAGCCCCCATAAATACTTTTCTTCCATGCATTTCATTCTGAATACAACGAGCCATTAAAGGAGATTGCGTAGAATGAAAACCCGAAATCGCCCCACAAGCAATGGTAATAAACAACAATGGAAATATTGGATATTCTTTCGGAGAACTGTGCATATTTTTGAAAGTTCCCAAAGTCAATTCAGGAATTGTATACTCTCCAAAAACCAATATAAAAAAAAGACCCAAAGCCATTATCAATAAACACATCCCGAAGAATGGATATATTTTTCCAATCAGTTTATCAATTGGAATTAATGTAGCTAAAAGGTAATACAAAAAAATAAAACCAATTAAAATTGAAATATTTACACCTGTTAATTCTTGTAAAATAGAAGCAGGTCCTTTTACAAATACGACCCCTACTAAAATCAACAATCCTATAGAAAAGTATCTCATAAAATGTTTGACACCTGTACCCAAGTACCTACCTACAATTTCAGGAATACTCTCCCCTCCATGCCTTACAGATAACATTCCTGAAAAATAATCATGCACCGAGCCTGCAAATATAGCACCGAATACGATCCACAAAAAAGCAACTGGTCCCCATAGTGCTCCGGCTATTGCACCGAATATAGGTCCCAAACCAGCAATATTCAAAAACTGAATCAGAAATATTTTACTTAGTTTTAACGGAATAAAATCTACACCATCTTCTTTTGTAATCGCGGGTGTTTTTCTATTTTCATCTGCTCCAAAAGTCCTTTCAATAAATTTTCCATAAACAAAATAGCCTGCTACCAAAATAGCTATACATACAAATAATGTAATCATCGTTTTTAATCTAGTTGTTAAAATCACAAATATAGTAGATTCTTTATCACTAAAAAATAAAGGACTACTTATTATAAACACAATCTACTGTTTGATATAAAATATTTAGGAAAGAATTTATTTTGATATTCAGGAACAAAATGCAACCTCTTCTTTACTCACAAAAGAACAAGCCTAATCCAATTAAAACAGGAATTAATAAGTTTTTTTTTAGGTTATTCTGTTTAATACTTGTAATTGTTTTATGTTAACGTATTTGAATGCTGCATAGGCCGCAAATTTGAAAACTCCCATAATGCTTATAAGCATGATGTTTTTCACTCAATAAGGTGTTTTAAATTTTCCCTATAGTTTCTTAACAGTTAATTGTTGATTTGATATGATATGAATTATATGGAATTATCTCCACACCCATCCACCGTCAACTAGCATCGTAGTTCCGTGCATATAAGATGCTACTTCTGAAGCTAAGAAAACTGTAGGTCCTGAAAAGTAAAGTGCATCTCACCATCTTTCTACGGGAATTCTTGATAAAATAGATTCAGATCTTACAGGGGTATCTCTCAATGCTTCTGTATTATCTGTAGCAATATAGCCTGGCGCAATTGTATTTACACTTACTCCTTTACCAGCCCATTCGTTAGCAAATGCCATTGTCAATTGTCCGATTGCTCCTTTTTACGTAGCATATCCATGTACTGTAATTCCTCCTTGAAAAGTTAATAATAAAGCTGTGAAAATTACTTTTCCTTCTCCACGAGTAATCATTTCTTTTCCAATCTCTCTGGTTAAAACAAACTGAGTCTTTTAATTCACTTCAATTACTTTATCCCAGATTTCGTTTGGATGTTCAGCAGTAGGTGCTCTTAAAATAGTACCTGCATTATTTACCAATATATCATCTGAAGAGGATCCCTTTTTACGGATTCGATAAATTTATATAAAGATTTTCTGTCTGAAAAATCACATTGGTAGGCTCTGAAATATTTCCCCACTGTTTGCGACTCTTTTCAAAAGCACTTCCTTCGAGTTCCATAGTTGCAGAAAATCCGATAATATTTGTTCCAACCTCAGCCAATCCAATTGCTATTTCTACCCAACCTTTACAACCTGTTACTAAAGCTATTTTCCATCTAAACTGAATATCTTTAGAATACTTATTATGTTATATTTTATTTAACTGTTGGCTAATAGTATGTTTTTTATTTTGTTCTCGATTTCGAATTTGTTGTCATATCGAGTCAAATTATTTTATTTAAGTATTTTGTATCGAGATGTTGTTCGTTCTAAAATGGTATTGTCCTTTTAAAACCTTCTCAATACAATTTATTTATATTTCAAAAAGCAATCTAACTGACATTAAGGTCAAAAGCAAATGGCAAATGTATTTTTATACTTCACAATCCATTGAGACTTTTAAACCATCAGAGTTTTCGTCGATAATTTCGAATACTTTCTAAACGTTAGATAAAGGCTGAACATCAGTAATCATATCATCAAAAGGCAATTCGTTCGCTGTAATCAAAGCGATAGATTTTTCATAATCTTCTCACTCGTAAACACGAGCTCCGGTTAATTTTAATTCCTTCCAAAAAAATTTAATTTCTTTTTTAACCCCATAGAAAGCAACCATCACGATTCTTTCTCTGATTCCTTAAATTTCTAGTAGAGTTTATACTTATATAACTACAATTTGAAAACAAAAAAAGTCCACCAAAATCAATGAAGTAAACTTCTTGATCTGTATAAACTTTTATATCAAAATGACAGCAAAGGGATTAAAATCTAGTTACGACGTGCCTAGTAGTGAAACAAAAACCTTCACCCCTATTTTATTTTATTGACCGATTTGATGACTTAAACATTGATGTTCTTATTTGATTTTAGTCTTCTATGTAACTTTACAAGTTAGCATACTGCAAATCAACACAAAAAGATATGATACTTAAATAACCAATTGTTATTTGATAAAACTATCATCTCCCTAAATATAATTTAAACCAACATTAACGAACTACATCAAAAAAAAACGAGTATCCATCATAACTAAGATGTTTTATTGAAGCATAGTAAAAGCTGTTTCGTATGCTTCCAATCTCGACAGTTTAGAATGTTTTGCCTTGTAGAATTTAGCTAAAGAAATAACCTCCTCTCGGATATTAAGCCTTTCTGATTCTTCTAATAATTCAATTAATAATTTTTCTAAAGTTATATTGTATTTTTTAATAGGTCTTGCCTAGATACAAGTTTTACATGAGTCGATTAATCTTCATAAAAAATAAAGACTTTTATTCGCTTTGATAAAAAACCTTCTCAAATGTCAAGGTTTAAAAAAATTAGGGTAGGGATTTTTTATTAATGAATTTTCAATGTTCTGTAACCATAAAATGCGATAAAACAAAAACATACAAATGGAAGAATAAAAGAAAAATTAACACCTGTAAATGGGCCGATATGTTCCATATCGATAAGTAAACCTTGTAAAATTGGCATTAATGCCCCTCCAACAATTGCCATAACCAATCCAGCTGCCCCAAGTGCAGAGTCTTCCTCACTCAATCCATTTAAGGCGATGCCATAAATTGTTGGAAACATTAAAGACATAAATGCGGAGGTTGCCACTAATAAATAAAGACCTAACATTCCTTCTATTAAAATAACTCCAGAAATAGTCACCATAGCAGCTAGTGCAAAAATCATCAATAGTTTTCTAGAGTTTACATATTTCATTAAAAATGTACTCACAAAACGACTTAATAAAAATATTCCCATAGCGATGATGTTATAGTTTTGTGCACCTGCTTTAGAAATACCTAAATTACCAGCATACTGTATGATAAACGTCCAACACATAATTTGTGCAGCTACATAAAACATTTGAGCCAAAACACCTTCTTTGTACTTTCCGTTACTAAATAATCTTTTAAAAGAATCTGAAGCACTAGAGTAATTACCCGTATTAGCTCTTTTAGGCATTTTTGTAATTGAAATAAGTATCAACATAGCAATTACAACGAAACCAAGTATTACATAAGGGTTTCTAATAATTTCAAGATCGTGCGTTCTTACAATCGCTTTTTGCGCCACGTTGAGTGTCCCGAAAATAACTTCACCTACCTCATTCCTCATATCAGAATCCAATGCAACAAGAATAAATTTTGAAGCTACGAACATTCCAAAAAGAGAGCCTATTGGATTAAAAGCTTGTGCTAAATTCAAACGTTGTGTTGCTGTACGGGGATCTCCCATAGAAAGGATAAAAGGATTTGCAGTTGTTTCTAAGAAAGCCAAACCAAAAGTTAGGATATACAAAGAACCTAAAAAGAATCCAAAGATCTCAAATTCAGCAGCTGGATAAAATAATAAGGCTCCAACAGCATATAAAGTTAATCCGAGTAAGATTCCTTGTTTATAGCTGTATTTTCTAACAAAAAGAGCAGCAGGAATTGCCATGGTAGCATACCCCCCATAAAAAGCAAGTTGCACCAACGCTGCCTTCGCAGTAGAGATTTCCATAACAGCACCAAAAGCAGCTACCATTGGGTTTGTTATATCATTTGCAAAACCCCAAAGCGCAAATAAAGAAGTTATGATAATAAAGGGTACAAGTACCTCTTTGGATACTACAGGAATTTTTTGTGTATTTGACATAGTCAAGTTTATTAGTGGTTTACAATCTAATTAATATAAAAAAGCACTGTTGCATTTAGATTTTATGTCTAAAGCAACAGTGCTCTTGTGTTTATTTAAAAAAGTTCTATTTGTACTGCGCGTACACGACTTTAGTTTGCAAATATTCTTGCATACCATGCTTACCATCAGCACCACCTAATCCAGATTTTTTCCATCCCGCGTGAAATCCTTGAATTGCTTCAAAATGCTCTCTGTTGATATATGTTTCTCCAAATTCTAATTCTTGAGAAGCATGCATTACTTTATTAAAGTTTTCTGAGAAAATAGAAGATGTCAATCCGTATTCACAATCATTAGCTAAAGCGATTGCTTCATCTAGTGTTGCAAACTTCATTACAGGTAAAACAGGTCCGAAAACCTCTTCCTGAATAATTTGCATGTTTTGTTTTACGTTCGTTAATAATGTTGGTTGGTAGAAGAACCCTTTGTCAAATTGACTAGAACGATTTCCTCCAACAAGAACTTCAGCTCCTTCTTTTTTAGCAAACGCTACCATTTCAGCAACTTTCTCCATTTGATTTCTAGAAACCATACTACTCATATCTGGGTTGTTGCCAGAAAAAGCGTCTTCAACCTTAACCTCAGACATTTTCTTAGTCACCATATCCATAAACTCATCATGGATAGATTCTTCAACATACACACGTTCGGCACAGTTACACACTTGCCCACTAAATATTACTTTAGAGGACACAATTGCATTAACCGCCAATTCTAGATTCGCATCAGCACAAACAATAGCAGGGGCTTTCCCTCCTAATTCCAAAGATACTTTTGTGATATTGTGAGAAGCAGCTTCCATAATTTTTTGACCTGCAAATACACTTCCTGTCAAACTTACGATACCTGTAATCGGACTTTTCGAAAGTGCGTTTCCTACAACAGGTCCAGAACCAAGTACAAAATTTAAAACTCCTGCAGGCAATCCTATATTTTCTATTAATTTAACAAACTCCATAACTGTATTAGGAGCAACACAACTTGGTTTAATAACACATGTATTTCCTGTTACCAAAGAAGGCGCCACTTTACGAGCCATAACAAAAAACGGAAAATTCCAAGGCAATATCCCTACCGCTACACCAATAGGTGATTTATGTAAAAAAATATGTTCTTTTTGACGGTCACTTTGAATAATCTCTCCTTCTATTCTTCTTGCCCATCCTGCATTATAATCAAAATAATCAGCCGTTACATCTATTTCTACTTGCGCCAATCCAATTACTTTTGCTTGTTCGGAAGCTAATGTTTCCGCAAGAAAAACTCTATTGTCACGAATTACATTTGCCATTTTATTTAAATACCCAGCTCTTTCGATTGCAGCTAGAGATTTCCAACCATGTTGAGATGCTTGAGCAGCTTCTAAAGCTTTATTTGCATCAACAACAGATCCTTTAGGTATTAATGATAAAACTTCTTCAGTACAAGGATTTAAAACCTCTGTTACTTCTGTTGAAGTTGATTTGACAAACCTTCCGTTTATATATTGATTAAATTCTTTCATGATATATCTTGTTGTTAGTTATTATTAATGGTTTGAAATGGATCAGGTTTTTATAAAGACCTATAAAAAGGCTAAACCTTTTAAGAGATGCAATTTAATTGCTAGGCAAAGTTATGATATTAGTCATCTTTTAAATTTATCCATATCAATCAATAATATGTACAATTTAAACATTTAGAATATTCACAATTAATAAATAATTTAATTAAAAACAAGTATACCTCCTATTCACAGACATTCTATTAACAAAACCTCACTGTAAAAAAATAAATGATTTAACTTAAAAAATCATTAGAGAACTAAATACGAACCAAAAACAACTATCCATTCAAAAAGAGATGGAAAATTATCAGTATTATTTTAAAAAAATATTTATATCCAATTCAAACATATAAACGTTAAGTCAACGCTTGTGTTTCGTGTCGGAACCAGTCTGTAAGAAATTTGTGTACTATGCATAGGGTTGTTTGTCGTATTTTGGCTCCTTTTAATTGCAAGTTACAGCTGTACCATTATCATCAATTTCGAATCAACCTAAGCTCTGTATATAATATTTTATAGATTGGTAATCTGCAGAGATACTTCCAAAATTTACAGGAGGCATATGCAAGTTCCAAGCATTAACAGTACTTACTCTATGGCAACTTAAAAAATCATTTCTTGAGATATCAATGTGCATTAATTTCCAGTTAAAAAATTTATCCGTAATTACACAATATTCACTGATAGGACTAGTAAAATATGGAAGAATAGGTGTGTTAGATTCGTCAGTCATTTTTGCTCCAACAACCCATCTTGATTGAATAAACAGACCGGAAGCATAGCACGTATTACAGTTCTTATTAGAAATACACCCTGTTGATTTTCAGTCATCTGAATAATTAAAATCGGTAGAAATTGGCACATTTACATTGAGTTTTGAATAAGCGTTTGTTGGTAATTAACCATCTTTTAGTTCAAGAAACGCAGTCTTTCCTGATGCCTTATTATAACCAATCATTTGAGCAAAACCGTCTCCTCTGCTAAAGAAGAATACCCATACAACTTCTGATCTTTCGGTTCCATCTGTATTAGTCCTTTCTTGCTTCCTATACTTGAACCAATCAAGCAATCTCAATCTAAATCAGGATTATTACAAGTATATTTTTTTTGGTTGATCTTCAAATACTTCTATTCCATTTACATAAATGGGAATGAACATACCATCTTCACAATCAAAGGATGGTATTGGCCCTAATTCAGTTTCTATTAATTGTACCTGCACTAAGGCTGAATCAGTTGCAATGTATGGAGTAATAGTTGTCTCATTTTTATCAAATTGCAATAAAATAAGGGCTAAATGAACAAAGAGAAGTAAAAGTATTGTTTTTTTCAATTTAAGGTTTTAATATTTCCTGATTATCGTAATTCATTGCACATAACATCTTTTATAATTACCTTTAACATCGGCAGGCTCTTTTTTTTATTTCTCTAAATATTGAAATTAATTACATAACATTTATCCAATTTTTAAATGAGCTCCTTTATCGATAAAAACAACTTGTCCATTATTAAAGTTTGATTTTCCTGAAATAATAAATGCAACACTCTCGGCTACTTTCTCAGTTAATTCAGATAGCAACTCTTTACCTAATAAGTGTTTTTGGTAATCAGGAATAACTATACTTACGGTTTTAATGTTAAGCAGTTCTCCTTCAAATTTTGGCATAGTATCAAAAGTTAAAAGATTGTTTTCACAAGAATTTTCTTTTACATCTAGACTTTCTATGGTTCCAATATTAATCATAGTAAAATCATTTGCTAATACATTAGCATGATAAAGAGAATGTATAAAATCTTTGTAACTTTTAGTACAATTACGCTCAACTACATTAACCAATGCGTTTATTTTCAGACCCTTAAATAAAATATGATCGTAAGTGTCTTGATTTTTATTTAAAATAGTGGTTGCTCCTTCTCGTACTAACACCTCTTTAATTTGATTGTGAATTCCGATAGCGTCTACACTTAAAACAATTCCTTTGTTCTTCAGATCTAAAAACATAATAGTTTGACTTTAAAGTCTACAATATAAAAACATGATTCATATTTAATAATGTAAACAATTAAACATGCTAACAAATTTAAGGAGACATCACAGACTCTCTTTATCCGTTGTATTCATATTTATATCCAATTTAAACATTAGATTTTCAACAAAAGTATCAAGTATATCTACCAGACTTATAATAAGCAGGCGTTAGTCCGGTAACTGATTTAAATACTCGTGAAAAATGATAACGATCTGAGAACCCCAAATCATAAGCCACATCTTCAATTGTTTTATCTGTATGCTCAAATAATTCACATGATTTCGCTATTTTTCTATTCTGAATAAAACTATGTAATGTAATATTCATTTCCTCTTTAAACAACCTAGCAAAGGAATTAGGAGCCATATTAACAATATCCGCAAGATCTGCATTACTTAATTTTTTATCAACATTTGCTTCAATAAAACGAATTATTTTCAATGCCCGTTCGTCAATATTTATTGCTTTCCATAACTCCGGACCTATATTGGTCAGTGTTTCTTTTATAAAAGCTTGTAGCTTAAAATTAAAGGTCATTTTAAAATCTTTGTTTTCAACTTTTAACACATTCGTCAAGTAAAACAAACGCTCCTTTAGGTAATCTGTTAACTCTACTTCTAATATTCCTGGATATACATTGTCAAAAGGAACCCCTAAATTAAAATGTATAAAAAAATGAATTAATTGATTCTCACAAGCATCCTCATTAAAATCTCCTGTAAGATGCTTCCCAGCAACATGGATTCCTTTATCATATATATGATTTTTTTTGTAACGAGAAGAAAATGAAGTAAAAGGTGGGATGATATAAACACAATTAGGATCCATGTCAAAAATAGTATCCTGATGAATCAACTGTCCTCCATCATTCCTATTCCAGTATATTCTCCAAAAAGGAAAAATCATGTCATGACAATCCCACAAATCTATCAACCAATATCTACAGCAAAGTAGTTTTAATTTGATATCCACAAAGTTCTGTTTGTTCGAAGAAGGATCTCCTAACTCAATGTCTTTTACAAATTTCATTTCTAGAGATGTTTGAATTAGATACAAAAATACAAATTTTAAATATTTATAAATACTTAAAACGGAGGTAATTTTGTCCTATCAATTTTATTCAAGATATATGAAGACTTTAAAACTTCCTTTAGAGGTACAGACAGAATTAAAAAAAGTATCTAGAGTAGCTGGATACTTATGGAAAAGAGAATGGGCTGAAAGAAATGCAGGTAACATCTCAATGAATTTAACTTCATTTTTCAAAAAAGAAGATGTTCAGGGTATTGGCGAAGAAATCCCATTTGACTTTCCAAAAGAAGCAGGTGGGTTTATAATATACATAACAGGGACAGGATGCTACTTAAGAGATTTAGTAGATTCTTTAGAAAAAGTATCCTGTATACTTTATATAAACGATGCAGCTAAGGCGTATTCAATTGTTTGGGGTGGTAACCGTGAAAACTTTGGACCTACATGTGAATTAATTTCTCATGCCAGTATTCATTTATTCAACTCAATTCATCACCCAGAGAATTTAGCCGTAGTGCATACACATCCTTTAGAGCTTATTTGCATGAGTCATCATGAATTATTTGACAATGAAGAAGAACTAAACAGACAAATTTGGATGATGTGTCCTGAGGTAAAAGTATTTGTACCTAAAGGTATCCATTGTACGCCTTATGCTTTGTCTAGTACTGCTGATTTAGCAAAAGTAACAATTGATGCTTTTAAAACTAGAAACGTGTCACTTTGGGAAAAACACGGCGCTACATCAACCGCTCCAGACGTTGAAAAAGCATGGGATTTCTTAGATGTAGCAAATAAAGGAGCCAAATTGTTAATGATGTGTTGGGCAGCAGGGTTTAAACCCGCTGGATTATCTAACGAACAATTGATAGAGCTAGAGCAATTTACATAAAAACCAAAAAAATTAAATCATAATGAATAGACTTATAGGTAGATTACCAAAAGTAGGAATTCGCCCCGTAATCGATGGTCGTGAAGCTGGAGTAAGAGAATCATTGGAGGAGCAATGTATGGATATGGCGAAAGCCGCAGCCAAATTAATTGAAGAAACATTACGTTTTCCAAGTGGAGAAAAAGTAGAATGTGTAATTGCTGATACAACGATTGGTGGTGTTGCAGACGCTGCTGCTTGTGCTGATAAATTCAGAAGAGAAGGTGTTGAAGTTTCTTTAACCGTTACTCCATGTTGGTGTTATGGTACTGAAGTTATGGATACCGACCCAACGATTCCTAAAGCAGTTTGGGGGTTTAACGGAACAGAAAGACCAGGAGCTGTTTATTTGGCAGCAGCCTTAGCAGGATATTCTCAAAAAGGACTACCAGCATTTGGTATTTACGGAAAAGAAGTTCAAGATGCAGGTGATTTGTCTATTCCAGCAGATGTTGAAGAGAAGTTATTGCGTTTTACAAAATCAGCATTAGCTGTCGCTCAAATGAAAGGGAAGTCATACCTATCTATAGGATATAGTTCTATGGGGATCGCAGGATCTATGGTTGATGTAAATTTTTTACAAGACTTTTTAGGTGTAAGAGCAGAATTTGTTGAGTCTGTTGAAATATTAAGACGAATCGACGAAGGAATTTTCGACAAAGAAGAGTTTATAAAAGCATTGGCTTGGACAAAAGAAAATTGTATTGAAGGAAAAGATCGCAACAGTCCTGAAACTCAAAAATCTGCAGAAATAAAAGAAGCAGAATGGGATAAAATTGTAAAGATGACATTGATTTGTAGAGACCTAATGATCGGAAACCCAAAATTAAAAGAAATGGGATTCGGTGAAGAAGCAAAAGGTAGAAATGCAATTATGGGTGGTTTTCAAGGACAGCGTCAATGGACAGATTACCAACCGAATGCAGATTATACAGAGTCTATCTTAAACTCTTCTTTTGATTGGAATGGGATTCGACAAGCCTATATGTTTGCTACAGAAAATGATTGTTTAAATGCAATTTCTATGTTGTTCGGACATTTATTAACTGGCAAAGCTCAGCTGTTTTCTGATGTACGTACGTATTGGAGTCCTGACTCTGTAAAAAGAGTTACAGGTAAGAACTTATCAGGAATTGCAGAAAACGGAATTATTCATTTGATCAATTCTGGTTCTACGAGTTTAGATGCAACAGCTGAACAAACGGATGCAGACGGTAATCCTACAATGAAACCTTTTTGGGAAATTTCTGAAGAAGAAGCTCAAAAATGTTTAGATAATACAAAGTGGCCAGCAGCCATAGGTGAATATTTTAGAGGTGGAGGGTTCTCTTCTCAATTCAAAACCAAAGGAACTATGCCTCTCACGATGTGTAGATTGAACTTGATAAAAGGGATCGGACCTGTACTTCAAATTGTAGAAGGATGGAGTGTAGAATTACCCGAAGATATTCATACCGTTTTGGATGAAAGAACAAACCCTACTTGGCCAACAACCTGGTTTGTACCAAGAATTACGGGAACAGGATTCTTTAAAGATGTGTATACCGTTATGGCGAAATGGGGAGCAAACCACGGCGCTATTTCTCATGGTCATATTGGAGCAGATTTAATTTCTCTAGCCGCTCAATTGCGTATCCCTGTAAACATGCATAATGTTGCAGAAGAAAATGTCTTTAGACCAAGCGCTTGGTCTGCTTTTGGTGAAAACTTAGAAGGTGCAGATTATAGGGCTTGTAAGACTTATGGGCCGCTATATGGCTTCAAAGAATAAATAACAATATTTTTAAAATGAGGGAAGTGATTCTGTTTCGTTTAGGTCAATGTTGTCATAATAACACCCTCATTTTTTAATAATGACAAAGTTTACTCCTTTTAATATCTATACAATTAAAAAGAGAACTTCTCATATTAAAACCAATACTATGAAAAATGTAATTGCGGTTATAGACATAGGAAAAACTAATAAGAAAATATTTTTATTTGATGAAAATTTTAAAGTTGTTTCTCAAAAATCTATTCAGTTTAAAGAAATAACAGACAAAGATGGATTTGCATGTGATGATATTGAATCTATTGAAAATTGGATTCAAAATCAGATACAAGAAATTCAAAACCATAGAGAGTTTAAAATTAAAGCCATTAACTTTTCTACACACGGAGCTTCTTTAATTTACCTAAACAAAGAAGGGGAAAGAATAGCACCTTTGTATAATTACCTTAAACCTTTAGAAATAAAAGAGTATAGCAACCTTTATGATTCTCAAGGTGGCATAGAAGATTTTTCTAGAAAAACAGCATCTCCAGCTTATGGAATGTTGAACACCGGATTACAAATGCTTTCTCTTAAAAAAAATCAACCTGAATTATGGAAACAGGTAGATTCAATAGTACATTATCCCCAATATTTAAGTTATTTGTTTTCCAATAAGATCACTGCAGATTTTACTTCTGTTGGTGCACATACTGCTACTTGGGATTTTGACAAGATGCAATATCACAGTTGGTTGCAAGATGAAAATATAAAATTACCAGAACCTTGCAAAGGAAACGAAGCTGTAATTTCAGATGTTAATGGAGAACGTATAGCGATAGGTTCAGGATTACACGATAGTTCATCTTCGATAATTCCAATTCTAGAAAACGAAAAAGGAAATGATTTTGTACTGCTTTCTACAGGAACTTGGATTATTGCAATGAATCCATTTAGTAAAGAGACGCTTACGCAGCATCAGTTACAACATAACTGCTTGTGCTTTATGACTCCTGATAAACAGCAAGTAAAATCGTCTATGCAATTCTTGGGTAGAATACATGAGGTATACTTAAATGCTTTTAGCGATTATTTCAAAGTAAATATTGATACGCATTTAGATCTTGTATTAAATGAAACGCTGTGTAAAGAATTAATTCATCAAGATGCCAGAATATTCCTATCAGAAGGAATAGATACCGATTTTGAATCACATGATCAGTATTTACAAAAATTCCTTTCTTATGAAATAGCTTATTATCAGTTGATTTATGAAATTTCTAAGAAAGTGGTCGCAGGAATTGACTTGATTGCTGATGAAAACACGAATGTCTCAAATGTGTTTATCTCTGGTGGGTTTAATAAAAACGAAATGTTTATCAAATTCCTCATACTGCTAAAAACAGATATTACCATTAAAATTTCTGACTGTAAAAATGAAAGCGCTTTAGGAGCAGCTTTGTTGATGAAAAAATATATTTAACTCTTTTTCACTTTCTTCAATTTAGTTTTCGATACATAATTAAAATTTATAATACTATATCGCATTTTGGAGATTTCGGAGTGAAGTCTTAAAATGTATGATTATGCACATCAACTACATTAATAATTGTCCTTTTTATCTAAAAATTAATTTTATATGAATGCCAACAAACAAACTTTAGGAGAATTTATTATAGAAAATCAATCTTCTTTCCCTTATTCAAGTGGTGAATTATCAAGCCTCTTAAACGCTCTTAGACTAGCCGCTAAAATGGTCAATCACGAAGTGAACAAAGCTGGATTAATAGATCTATTTGGTAATTCTGGAGATGTGAATATCCAAGGTGAACAACAACAAAAACTCGATATTTATGCCAATAACATTTTTATTCAAGCATTGACCAACCGAAATATTGTTTGCGGAATAGTTTCTGAAGAAGATGATGATTTTATTTCTATTGAAGGCAACGATAAAAGCAATAATAATAAATACGTTGTTTGTATGGATCCTTTGGATGGTTCTTCTAATATAGATGTGAACGTTTCAGTTGGAACAATTTTCGGTAGTGTGCACTAAAGTGTGTCTGTCATCTCAATTTAACAG
>CEWR01154868.1_pt1 | contig 28993 bp, 30 predicted proteins | sample 356321 | NCBI WGS metagenome assembly CEWR01 (sample SAMEA2621551, study PRJEB7988) | marine metagenome | biome: marine biome (ENVO:00000447); feature: mesopelagic zone (ENVO:00000213); material: "saline water (ENVO:00002010), including plankton (ENVO:xxxxxxxx)" | depth 790 m
ATCCCTTCAGAAAAAATAGATCAAGGGTATAGCATTCGGTTTGAAACTTCAGTAGAAGACCAAGAGTATTACACAGATGATGTTCAATTTGAATTGACTTCAGAAAGTGTGAAAAGTAAAGTAGAAGGAAAAGGATTTATTCGCTACGTACGCATGATGCCACAATAACTCATTATGATAGGTTCACTATGGCGATATAGCCACTTCATACTTGCTTTAGTTTCAGCACTATTTATCATTGTAGCGTCAGTTACGGGTGCGATACTTGCAATAGAACCTATAGCTGAGGTTTCACAACGATATGCAGTTACTAATTTAAGTGATGTTTACCTTTCTGAAACGGTGAAAGTTTTAAAGGATACGTATAGCGAAGTTTTAGCCTTAGAAGTTACCCCAGAAGATTTTGTAAAAGCATCAGTTATTACTGAGGATGGTACTAATGAAATTATCTATGTCCATCCTATTACCGGAGATAAGTTAAGCGATGTACAATCTCAACTACCTTTTTTTAGCTTTATCACAAACCTACACAGGTCTTTGTTTTTAAAGAGTTTAGGACGTGGTTTTGTGGGTGTTGTTTCATTCTTACTATGTTTTATAGCAGTTACAGGATTGTTTTTATTAGCACAACGACAAGGCGGATTTAAAAAATGGTTTACTAAGGTTCAAGAAGCAGATTTTGTACAGCAGTATCACGTTATTTTAGGTAGATGGTTTTTAGTGCCCATTATCATTGTAGCGGTTACGGGTGTTTATCTTTCAGCAGAGAAATTCTCTTTGTTGCCAAGTAATTCTATGGAGCATAATTGGAGTGCAACACCATCTAAAATAGAAACAAAACAGCCTATTTCAGAATTCATCCTATTTCAGAATCTAACTTTAAATGAGGTTCGAAAATTTATATTTCCTTTTTCTGAAGATTCAGAAGACTATTTTGAAATAGCGCTAGACGATAGAGAGCTTCTAGTGCATCAATATACTGGAGAAATAATAAGTGAAGTACCCTATCCGTTTGTTCAACTAGCTTCCCGATTAAGTATGCAATTGCATACAGGTCAAGGCAGTGTGCTATGGTCTGTTGTTTTATTATTAGCTAGTTTGAGTTTATTGTTTTTTATGTTTTCAGGTTTTTCAATGAGCTTTAAGCGTAGAAGAAAGAGTACGTCTATAACTGCGAAATGGACAAAAGATGAAGCCCATTATATTCTTCTTGTAGGTTCTGAAACTGGAAGTACGCACACTTTTGCGAAAGCATACTATACTGCATTGAAAAATGAGGGAAAGAAGGTCTATATGTCTACTTTAAATGAATACACCTCTTATGAAAATGCTACTCATTTAATTGTGTTTGCTGCAACTTATGGCGATGGAGATGCACCAAGTAATGCTCGAAAGTTTGAATCATTATTCAGTACAATACAACCTAAAAGAAACGTACAGTTTTCTATACTAGGTTTTGGTTCTTTACTATACCCGCATTACTGTCGCTTTGCAATAAAAGTGGATGCGTTATTTCACGGTCATTCCAGTTTTAAGCCAATAAACCCATTAGTTAAAATAAATGAACAATCAGAAATTGCTTTTTTAAATTGGGTGAAAACTTGGAACGAACGAACAGGGATGAACTTGAAAGTTATATTGCCTCATCAAAAAAAGAAAGCTAAAAAAGAACAGTCTTATAAAGTGATAGCGCGAACATCTCTAAATGTTGACAATACAGCCCTTATTAGATTGCGACCAAATAAGAAAGGCCGTTTCCAATCGGGAGATTTACTGCATATTATTCCGCCAGGTGATACGTATGCTCGACAATATTCAATCGCAAAAATAGATGGTGATATTCTGTTAAGTATTAAATGGCATCCGAAAGGGATTTGCTCAACCTACCTCTGCACCTTAAAAAAAGGTGATACCATCTCGGCACGTATTGAAAAGAATGTGAAGTTTCATTTTCCAAAACAAGCTTCATCGGTATGGCTGATTGCTAATGGCACTGGAATTGCTCCTTATTTAGGGATGCTCAATGAACACCATAAAACACCTGTGCAATTAACCTGGGGAGGAAGAATAGAAACTTCTTTTGATTGTTATCGAGTATTTTTAGAAAATAAACTTTTGCGAAAACAAGTAATTACTTATCAATTAGCATTATCACAGACAGAAGAAAAAATGTATGTACAAGATGTTTTACTAGACCAACAAGCTGAAGTATCGAAAACACTCAAAAACGGTGGGGTTTTTATGTTGTGCGGCTCTATGGCAATGCAGCATGCTGTGTTAGATACTTTAGAGGAAATTACGAGGACTAATTTACAACAACCCTTAAGTGATTTTGAAAATAATGGGCAACTCCTAGTAGATTGCTACTAAAAAGAAACTTTAATGTGTCATCAAATTAAAACTATCGCTAAAAATTGTAATGGTCAGCTTTCCTTTTGTGAAGAATGTAAAATATATCATCTGACCTTTAATAACATCTATCTGGAACTAAGAAAACAAGACATGTTATCTTTTCAAAAGTATGTTTCAGAAATAGATGTTGAGTATTGGGAAACGAAATATGATTCAATGCCTATAAAACGAAAAGTAGTAATCAATACATTACATAGTGGTCTATCGATGTTATTCAATCGGTCAGAGTTAGATTCCTTTAAAGATTTATTATCTGAGAACACAAAAAAAGTAAACGATAGTCTTACTGTATTAGATATTGATTATACTTTGTTTTTGAATTAATAATTTTTTAATTTGATAGTATCATCATATTAGCTGATTTAGAGGTTATTAGCACAATATCCTTGTCTAAAAAGTTTGAACTCTGTCCGCTTGAGGTCACAAATAAGTTTTAAAACCCTACGTAAAATCAAGCTCGCTTGAAAATATGTACGGGTTTTTAATTTTCAAAACGGAGTTCAATGATAAGGACATAGTCAGCCTTAATATGATTACAAATAAAAAAAGGAGTTACAGAAACGTAACTCCTTTTTTTTATTTGCAAGTACATAGAATAGATGGTGAAATTATTAATTTTACCATCCTTAAATATTTTTTATTCTTTTAAAATACCTTCTTCTGTATATGTTTTTTTAACACCATCTAGTTTGCCAAGTTTATAATTAGATTCGGACTTTAGTTGACCATTCTTCCACCATCCTTTTTTAGAGCCATCTAATACACCATCCTTATAAGTTGCTTCAGCTCTTAATTGACCATTGTCATACCATGCTTTTCTAGTGCCTATGTTTTTTCCATTTTTAAAAGCTCCTTCTTGTGTTAATTGACCGTTTAAATCCCATAATATACGAGCCCCGTCTAATTTGCCGTCCTTGAAGGTTTTTACTTGTTTTACTTGTCCATTTTCATGAAAATATTTCACCTCTCCAGTAATTAACGTTGAATCTTTTTTATGGCATGCAAATCTATTGATGCTGATAATTTCATCATGTTTATATACTTTATTTGTGGTAGTAGAATCCGTGAAGATTATTGATTTATTATTTGAAGTTGTATTATTAACGCTTTTCGATTTTTCTTTATTTTGATTACATCCAAAAAGAAAAACTGTTATTGATAATAGTATTAAATTCTTAATCATAGTTTATTTTTTTGCAAAATTAAAAAAAAATATTTCTAATTCAAAGCTTTTTTAGTTACCCATAGACGATATCCAAATAATGCCAATTGCCATTTCTTTGCTGTAGCTAAATCCAATCGTTTTTTAGTAAAACTGGGTAGTAGCATCTTGTTAATTTTAGCAAGTGATTTAAAAAATGTCTTTTCCATGCTTTAAAAATACAAATAAAAAAAGTCTCATTCTAATAGTATAAAATGAGATTTTTCTGAATTTGGTTGGATTTAATTTTTTTTAGTAGCGATTAGTATTTACTGAATTCTTAAAATGTGTTTTAAATAGTATCTTCGCGACATAATATTAATGTATATGAATATTGTTTTTATCCTATTGGGATTGACTTTGTTGGTAATAGGAGGTGAGTTTTTGGTTCGTTCGTCTGTAGCGATTTCATTAAAATTTCATTTATCAAGAATGGTAATTGGGTTAACAGTAGTTTCATTTGCTACTTCTGCTCCAGAATTATTTGTAAGTGTTCAAGCCGCCTTAGATGGGTATCCCTTTATAGCTTTAGGAAATGTCGTTGGATCTAATATTGCAAATATTGGTTTGGTTTTAGGAATAACTGCTATCATTTCTCCATTGTTTTTAGATAAAGATTTTTATAGATTTAATTGGCCTGTAATGATGTTGTTTTCTGTGGCCTTGTATTTTATTTTAAAATTTGGAAATGGTATAGGAAGAACAGAAGGAGTTGGATTAATCCTTGCGTTAGCTGTTTATTTATGGATGTTAATTAGAAAAGCTCAAAAAAATAGAAAGATTAAAAAGGCTAAAAACCCTATTGAAGGCGATGTGGAAATTACCTCTAATGTTAAAATTTTTATTTGGCTATTAATAGGAGGAACTGCATTATGGGGTGGAAGTGAATTGTTAGTTAAAGGAGCGGTTAATGTTGCTCGTTATTTTGATGTAAGTAACCGTGTTATTGCAGTAACTATGATTGCAATTGGAACAAGTGTACCTGAATTAGCAGCCTCTGTGGCTGCTGCCTTAAAACATGAAAAGGCATTGTTAATAGGTAATATTATTGGTTCAAATATTTTTAACATTGCATCTGTTTTAGGTATTACTGCTATCATACATCCAATTACTGTTTTAGAGTCTAGTATGTCTTTAGTGTTAACAGATGTTATTTGGATGATATGTTTTTCTGCTACCATCTATATATTGGCACAACTTCCCAAACGTTTTATTTTAACTAGGTATAAAGGAATTATTCTATTTATTGGATATACCATTTTTATGGGCTTAATCTTCCTAAATTTCGATTAATATAACTTTTGAGTAAATTACACTCAAGCTATCAACAAAAAAACAGGGGGTGTTGATAAAAAAACTTGTTTTTTTTTAAAATCTAATAAAAAAATAGGGGGTCTTTTAATAAAAGTAGTATTTTTGTGCTTTTAATAGTATTAACTAAAAGTATATTATATGGCAACTCTTAGATTTCGGGCAATCAATGAAGCATTAAGTAGAAAACCTATTCCGGTAGAAGAACCAGCAAGACGTTCTTCAATTTTTGGAAAAAACGTTTTTAATGAATTGGCGATGCGTCAGTTTTTAACGAAAGATTCTTATGATAGTGTGATTGATGCCACTGTTAATGGTTCAAAAATTAATCGAAATATCGCTGATCACATTTCAACAGGAATGAAAGAATGGGCAATAACAAAAGGTGCGACACATTATACGCATTGGTTTCAGCCTTTAACTGGGTCTACTGCCGAAAAGCATGATGCTTTTTTTGAAACTACAGAAGATGGCCAAGCAATTGAAAAATTTGGAGGTGGACAACTAGTGCAACAAGAACCTGATGCATCTAGTTTTCCAAATGGTGGAATTAGAAATACTTTTGAAGCAAGAGGTTATACCGCTTGGGATCCGACGTCACCTGCATTTATATACGGTACAACACTTTGTATACCGACAGTTTTTGTTTCTTATACAGGAGAAGCATTAGATAATAAAACACCATTGTTAAGGTCATTACAAGTTTTGGATACTGCTGCAACTTCAGTAGCTAAGTATTTTGATAAAAATGTTACCAAAACGATAGCAACCTTAGGTTGGGAGCAAGAATATTTTCTTATAGATAAGGCTATGGCATCTTCTAGGCCAGATATAACGTTAACAGGTAGAACCCTGTTGGGTCATGAAGTTGCAAAAGGTCAGCAATTAGACGATCATTATTTTGGATCTATTCCTACTAGGGCATTGGATTATATGCGTGATTTAGAAACAGAATGCATGTTATTAGGTATTCCTGTTAAAACACGACATAATGAAGTGGCTCCTAATCAATTTGAATTAGCTCCGATTTTTGAAGAAGCCAATCTTGCAGTTGATCATAATTCCTTATTAATGGATATAATGGAAAAAGTTGCAGAGAGACACCATTTTAAAGTATTGTTTCATGAAAAACCATTTAAAGGAATTAACGGAAGTGGAAAACATAATAATTGGTCTCTAAGTACCAATACGGGGATTAACTTATTAAGTCCTAGTAAAACTCCAAAGCGTAACCTTCAGTTTCTAACGTTTTTTATCAATACAATTAAGGCTGTAAATGATTACGAAGAGTTAATGCGTTCTTCTATTGCAAGTGCTAATAACGATCATCGTTTAGGCGCTAATGAAGCGCCGCCAGCTATTATTTCTGTATTTATTGGAACTCAGCTTACAAAAGCATTAGATGAGTTAGAGAAAGTAACTAATGGTAAATTGTCTCCAGAAGAAAAGACAGATCTTAAATTAAATGTAGTTGGAAAAATACCTGAAATATTATTAGATAATACGGATCGTAATAGAACATCTCCATTTGCTTTTACAGGTAATAAGTTTGAGTTTAGAGCTGTTGGGTCTACTGCGAACTGTGCTACGCCAATGACAGTGTTAAATGCTATTGTTGCAAAACAATTAATAGAATTTAAGAAAAGTGTGGATACGCTTATTGAAGAAAAGGAAATGAAAAAAGATGATGCGATTTTTAATGTACTTAGAGAGTATGTTAAAGACTCTAAGCGTATCAGATTTGAAGGGGATGGTTATGGAAAAGCCTGGGAAATAGAAGCAAAAAAGAGAGGGCTTAGTAATCATAGAAGTACTCCAGAAGCTTTAAAAGCAAAAGTAGCTGAAAAAACTATTGCTTTATATGAAGAACTTAACATTATGAGCAGAGTAGAAATTGAAGCTCGTTATGAAATTAAAGTAGAAGAATACAGCATGCGTATTCAAATTGAAGGAAGAGTGCTTGGAGATATTGCAAGAAATCATGTAATTCCTACAGCTATTAAGTATCAAAATGTTTTAATTAAAAATGTCCAAGGGTTAAAAGATATTTATGGTAGTGACTTTAAGAGGTTATCAAAAGAGCAATTAAAACTGATAGAGAAAATTTCTGAGCATATCGAAAAAATTAATATGGGTATTACCGATATGATTGAAGAACGCAAAAAAGCTAATAAAATTGATTCTTCAGAGAAGTGTGCAGAAGCTTATTGTGAAAAAGTTAAGCCATATTTTGATACAATAAGATATCATTGTGATAAATTAGAATTATTGGTCGATGATGAACTTTGGCCATTATCTAAGTATCGAGAAATGATCATGTTAAAATAAACTTTAATAAGAATTTATATAAGTCGCTTAATAATTATTGAGCGACTTTTTTTTAACTATTTTTGCAGTAATATTTTGATATTATGGACCAAGAAATTTCAAAGAGATATGCACAAAGAGGTGTTTCTGCCTCAAAAGAAGATGTGCATAATGCTATTAAAAATGTAGATAAAGGATTGTTTCCTCAAGCATTTTGTAAAATTGTTCCCGACTATCTAACTGGTGATGCTGATTATTGTTTGGTGATGCATGCAGATGGTGCAGGAACAAAATCTTCATTAGCTTATATGTACTGGAAGGAAACAGGGGATTTATCTGTTTGGAAAGGGATAGCGCAAGACGCATTAATTATGAATATTGACGATTTATTATGTGTGGGTGCAACAGATAATATTATGTTATCTTCTACTATAGGTCGTAATAAAAATAAAATTCCTGGTGAGGTAATTTCTGCTATTATAAATGGTTCTGAAGAATTACTAAAAGACTTAAAAGAATTCGGAGTAACTATTCACTCAACTGGTGGAGAAACTGCAGATGTAGGAGACTTGGTAAGAACCATAATTGTAGATTCTACCGTAACAGCTCGAATCAAACGTAGTGATGTAATCAATAATGCGAACATTAAAGCTGGAGATGTAATCGTTGGTTTAGAATCTTTTGGGCAAGCTACATACGAAACAACATATAATGGAGGTATGGGAAGTAACGGGCTTACTTCTGCACGTCACGATGTTTTTGATAAATATTTAGCTAAAAAATATCCAGAGAGTTTTGATCAAGAAGTTCCAGAAGACTTGGTATATTCAGGATCTAAAAAATTAACAGATTCAGTTGATGATACTGCTTTGGATGCTGGAAAGTTGGTGCTGTCACCAACGAGAACGTACGCTCCAATTATTAAAAACATCCTTTCAAAATTTACTAATAAAGAGATACATGGAATGGTTCATTGCAGTGGTGGGGCTCAAACTAAGATTCTTCATTTTGTAAAAAATCTTCATATTATAAAAGATAATTTATTTGAAGTACCACCTTTATTTAAATTAATACAAGAGGAAAGTGAGACGGATTGGAAAGAAATGTACCAAGTATTTAATATGGGACATCGTATGGAATTATATGTTCCTCAAGAAATAGCAGATGATATCATCGAAATTTCTAAATCTTTTAATGTAGATGCAAAGGTTGTTGGAAGGGTAGAAGCTTCAGAAACAAAAAAGTTGACTATTAAAAGTGAATTTGGAGAGTTCCTTTATTAAATAACATTTTCTAAAAAAGAAGGACTTAGTTTTTCTTATTCTGTTTACTTAAGTAATTAGAAAGATTGTAGATTTGTAAGACAATAAAATTTTATGTTAGAAAAACTTCAAATAGTAAAACAACGCTTTGATGAGGTAAGTGATTTAATCATTCAACCAGATATAATTACAGACCAAAAGCGTTATATTCAATTAAATAAAGAATATAAAGACTTAAGATTATTAATGGATAAACGTGAGGAATATGTTACGTTGACAGATAATATTAATGAAGCTGAAGAAATTATTTCTGACGGTAGTGATGCCGAAATGGTTGAAATGGCAAAAATGGAAATGGATGAAGCTAAAGGCCGACTTCCAGAATTAGATGAGGAAATTAAGTTTTTATTAATCCCAAAAGATCCAGAAGATGCTAAAAATGCTGTGATGGAAATTCGTGCAGGAGCTGGAGGAGATGAAGCGAGTATTTTTGCTGGAGACCTTTTTAGAATGTACACCAGGTATTGTGAAGGAAGAGGATGGAAAACGAGTGTAGTAGATTTTAGTGAAGGTACTAATGGTGGTTTTAAAGAAATTCAATTGGAAATTAATGGAGATGATGTTTATGGGGTTTTAAAATTTGAAGCAGGAGTGCATCGAGTTCAAAGAGTTCCACAAACTGAAACACAAGGTAGAGTTCATACCAGTGCTGCAACTGTTATGGTGTTCCCAGAAGCAGAAGAGTTTGATGTGCAAATTGAAATGAAAGATGTACGTGTGGATTATTTTTGTTCCTCAGGTCCAGGAGGGCAATCGGTAAATACTACTTATTCGGCGGTACGGTTAACACACACACCAACTGGATTAGTAGCACAGTGTCAGGATCAAAAATCTCAACATAAAAATAAAGAGAAAGCTTTTAAAGTGCTTCGTTCTAGATTGTATGATTTAGAATTAGCTAAAAAACAAGCAGAAGATGCTATTAAAAGAGGTTCTATGGTAACAAGTGGAGACCGTAGTGCTAAAATTAGAACCTATAATTATTCTCAAGGTAGAGTTACTGATCATAGAATTAATCTAACATTATATGATTTAGGTAATATCATAAATGGTGATATTCAAAAAATAATTGATGAATTGCAATTGGTAAACAATACCGAAAAGTTAAAGGAATCAGGAGAAACTTTTTAAAAGAAGCAATGACGAATGACCAGCTAATTTCCGAAATCAGAAAAAAGAATTCTTTTCTATGTATTGGTTTGGATGTTGATTTAAATAAAATTCCAAAACATTTACTAGAAGAGGAAGATCCAATTTTTGCTTTTAATAAAGCAATAATTGATGCTACACATCATTTAGCGGTTGCTTATAAACCGAATACTGCATTTTATGAAGCCTACGGAATTAAAGGTTGGAAAGCTTTAGAAAAGACGATTGATTATTTAAATACCAATCATCCAGAAATTTTTACCATAGCTGATGCAAAACGTGGCGATATTGGAAATACTTCTTCGATGTATGCGAAAGCTTTTTTTGAAGATTTAGGCTTCGATGCTGTTACGGTTGCTCCTTATATGGGTAAAGATTCTGTAGAGCCATTTTTATCTTTTAAAAACAAGCATACTATATTACTAGCCTTAACTTCAAATAAAGGAGCATTCGATTTTCAAACTCAAATAATCGATGATGAAGAATTATATAAAAAGGTTTTAAGAACTTCAAAATCTTGGGAGCATAGTGATCAATTAATGTATGTGGTTGGTGCTACAAAAGCTGAATATTTTAAAGAAATAAGAAACATCGTTCCAAATAGTTTTCTGTTAGTTCCTGGAGTAGGGGCACAGGGAGGGAATTTGCAAGATGTATGTAAATATGGAATGAGTAAAGATGTAGGTTTACTTATCAATTCTTCAAGAGGAATTATTTATGCTTCTAATCAATTAGATTTCGCTGAAGCTGCTGCTTATGAAGCAGAGGCCTTACAGAAACAAATGAAAGATATTTTAGATGAAAATAGTCGATCAGCTTAAACAATCATTAACTTTTAATCAAACTCCTAGACGAATTATATCTTTAGTTCCTTCTCAAACCGAATTATTGGTAGATTTAGGTTTAGAAGCTGAAATAATTGGCGTCACAAAATTTTGCGTACACCCGGCACATTTAAGAAAAGATAAAACGATCGTTGGCGGTACAAAAAAAGTAAATTTTCAAAAAATAAAAGCACTTCTTCCCGATGTTATAATTTGTAATAAAGAAGAGAATACCAAAGAAATGGTAACTGAACTACAAAAAATAGCTCCGGTTTGGATTAGTGATATTGTTAGTATTGAAGATAGTTTAGATATGATTTCTAAACTTGGATGTTTGTTTGATAAAGAAAACAAAGCAACTAGTTTAATTGAAGGTGTTGTTATAGAAAGAGATTCTTTTTTGGAATTTATTAAAAATAAAAAACCTCAAAAAGTAGCTTACCTTATTTGGAAAAATCCATATATGATTGCTGGCCAAAACACCTTTATTGATGAGTTGTTAAAACTTAATAAACTTGAAAATATAAGTTTAGACTTAAATTCTAGATATCCTGAAGTTTCAGAATTAGAACTTAAAAAAGCAGCTATAATTCTCTTATCAACAGAACCATTTCCTTTCAAAGAAAAAGATGTGGAACAACTTGAAAATGTGCTGGATAAAAAAGTAATTCTAGTAGATGGTGAATATTTTAGTTGGTATGGATCTCGGTTAAAATATGCTTTTAACTATTTTAAATCACTACCAATATAGCTTAATCTTGTAATGCAAAAACTTGTTGTAAAAGCGTTGTAGATCTTGAACCAATTTTAGTTCTAATTTCCTTTTCTTCAACAGCAATCATTTTATATACCCCTTTTAAAGCTTCAGTAGTCACGTAATCTGTAAGATCTGGATTTACCTTATTTACAAATGGAACGGTGTTGTATTTGTTAATAATTGTTTCCCAAATTTGATCCGCTCCTACCTTTTGAAATGAGTTTTCTATAACAGGATTAAATTTACTATAAAGTGCAGTATTCGTTTTGCTTTGTAAATAATTTGTTGCTGAGTTATCAGAGCCTAATAATATGTTTTTAGCATCTGAAAACGTAATCTGTTTAACAGCATCTACAAATACAGGTGTTGCTTCTTTAACAGCATCTTCAGCAGCACGGTTTAAAACTTTAATACCTTCATCTGCTAAGTTCCCTAAACCTATACTTCTTAACGTTTTGTCTACTTTTTGGAGTTCTTCTGGTAATAAAATTTTTACTAAATTATTTTTATAAAACCCGTCTGTTTGTGTTAATTTACTAACTTGTTTATCAATTCCCAAGTCCAAAGCTTGACGTAATCCACCAGCAATATCTAATGCTCCGTTAGTAGTTTCGGTAGGAAGAGAGTTGACAACATTTTGTAATTCTGCACAAGAGAAAGTGAAAATGGATAAGCAAATTAGCGTAATTTTTTTTAAATACATAGCGGTTTTATTATGTTACAAAGATGTGATTTATTTAAATAAAATAATAAACAATGGAGGCTATAATTTTATTGAACTTCTAAACGAATAATAAATAAAAATATATACTGCCTTTTTTGTAAATTTGCAGCCTTAAAACAAAACAATCATTTATGCAACCAACACCTATATATCAGCCTAAAAATAAAATACGGATAGTTACAGCAGCTTCCTTATTTGATGGACATGACGCATCTATTAATATTATGCGTCGTATCATTCAATCTACGGGTGTTGAGGTTATTCATTTAGGTCACGATAGAAGTGTAGAAGAGGTCGTAAATACTGCTATACAAGAAGATGCAAATGCCATTGCATTAACTTCTTATCAAGGAGGTCACAATGAGTACTTTAAGTATATGTATGATTTGTTAAAGGAAAAGGGAGCTTCTCAAATAAAGATTTTTGGTGGTGGTGGTGGTGTAATTCTTCCTTCTGAAATAAAAGAATTAGAGGATTATGGGATTGAAAGAATTTATTCGCCAGATGATGGTAGAGAATTAGGACTGCAAGGAATGATCAACGATTTAGTTGAAAGAGCAGATTATCCAATAGGTGAGTCATTAACAAATGAAGTATCATTACTATCAAAAAAGATACCCGGTGCAATAGCAAGAGTAATTTCTGCAGCCGAAAATTTCCCCGAAATTGCTAAGGAAGCACTAGCGTCTATTCATCAAAAAAATAAAACTTCAAAAGTTCCTGTTCTTGGGATTACGGGTACAGGTGGTGCTGGAAAATCATCTTTAGTGGATGAATTGGTGAGGCGTTTTTTAATTGACTTCCCTGAAAAAACAATTGGTTTAATTTCTGTAGATCCTTCGAAAAGAAAGACGGGAGGAGCTTTATTAGGAGATCGTATTCGTATGAATGCAATTAATTCTGATAGGGTTTATATGCGTTCATTAGCAACTCGTCAAAGTAATTTAGCTTTATCTAAATATGTTTCTGAAGCGATCGAAGTTTTAAAAGCTGCAGAATATGATATTATCATTTTGGAAACTTCTGGAATTGGTCAAAGTGATACCGAAATATTAGAACATAGTGATGTTTCATTATATGTAATGACCCCAGAATTTGGAGCAGCAACACAATTAGAAAAAATCGATATGTTAGATTTTGCCGATTTGGTTGCGATCAATAAATTTGATAAACGAGGATCTTTAGATGCCTTACGTGATGTCAAGAAACAGTACATGCGTAATAATAATTTATGGGATATCCCACAAGATAAATTACCAGTCTATGGTACGATAGCTTCACAATTTAACGATCCAGGAATGAATCAACTTTATAAATCTATAATGGATGAGTTGGTAAATAAAACAGGTAGTGACTTGATTTCAAAGTATGAAATTTCAGAAGTAATGTCTGAGAAAATATTTATAATTCCACCTGCTAGAGTTCGTTATTTGTCTGAGATTTCAGAAAGCAATAGAAGTTATGATGCTAAAGCATTAACTCAAGTTGAAGTCGCTCAAAAATTATTTGGTATTTATAAAACCATATGTTCTGTTGCTGTAATTTCGAAAGAAAGTGAGAGATCCCATTTAAATAAGTTTGGATTGGATCATGAGGAGATTCTTAGCTTAGCTCAGAATGATAATGATAAAAGCTTTTTAGAATTACTACTTAAAGAGTTTGATCGAGTTAAAATGGATTTCGACCCATATAACTGGGAAGTGATTTTAGGTTGGTCAGATAAGGTTAATCGTTATAAAGAGCCTGTTTATTCATTTAAAGTAAGAGACAAGGAAATTAATATTCAGACACATACCGAATCATTATCCCACTCACAAATCCCAAAAGTTGCCCTACCAAAATACGAAGCTTGGGGTGACATATTGCATTGGGTTTTACAAGAAAATGTACCAGGTGAATTTCCATATACTTCAGGATTATATCCTTTTAAACGTACTGGGGAAGATCCAACTAGAATGTTTGCCGGAGAAGGTGGACCAGAGAGAACCAATAGACGTTTCCATTATGTAAGTTTGGGGATGCCAGCTAAACGATTATCTACTGCTTTTGATAGTGTTACGCTTTACGGAAATGACCCAGATAAACGACCAGATATTTATGGAAAAATAGGTAATGCTGGTGTTTCTATTTGTTGTTTGGACGATGCAAAAAAGCTTTATTCTGGATTCGATTTAAGTCATGCCATGACATCGGTAAGTATGACTATTAATGGTCCGGCACCGATGCTTTTAGGGTTCTTTATGAATGCAGCAATCGATCAAAATTGTGAAAAATATATTAAAGAAAACAATCTTGAAACAGCGGTTGAAAATAAAATAGTAGAAATCTATAAACAAAAAGGAATTAACCGTCCAAAATATCAAGGAGCTATTCCTGCAGGAAATGATGGTTTAGGTTTGATGTTATTGGGTGTTACAGGTGATTTAGTATTGCCAGAAAATGTGTATACTCAAATTAAGTACGATACGCTTAAACAAGTTAGAGGAACTGTGCAAGCAGATATTTTAAAAGAAGATCAAGCTCAAAATACGTGTATTTTCTCTACTGAATTTGCTTTGCGTTTAATGGGAGATGTTCAAGAATATTTTATTGAAAAGCAAGTGCGTAACTTTTATTCAGTTTCAATTTCTGGGTATCACATTGCGGAAGCTGGAGCCAATCCTATAACTCAGTTAGCATTTACGCTAGCTAACGGTTTTACGTATGTGGAGTATTATCTTTCAAGAGGGATGGATATAAATAAATTTGGTCCAAACCTCTCTTTTTTCTTTAGTAATGGTGTCGATCCTGAGTATTCGGTAATTGGACGTGTAGCTCGTAAAATTTGGGCAAAAGCATTAAAGCATAAATATGGTGCGAATCCAAGAGCACAAATGTTGAAATATCATATTCAGACTTCAGGAAGATCATTGCATGCTCAAGAAATTGACTTTAATGATATAAGAACTACCCTACAAGCACTTTACGCTATCAACGATAACTGTAATTCGCTACATACCAATGCATATGATGAGGCCATAACAACACCAACAGAGGAAAGTGTTCGTAGAGCAATGGCAATTCAACTTATAATTAATAAGGAATTAGGATTGGCAAAAAATGAAAACCCTATCCAAGGTTCCTTTATTATTGAAGAACTTACAGATCTTGTTGAAGATGCAGTTTTAAAAGAATTTGATAGAATTACCGAACGTGGTGGAGTTTTAGGCGCAATGGAAACGATGTATCAAAGAAGTATGATACAAGAAGAAAGTTTGTATTATGAAACTTTAAAGCACAATGGGGAGTTTCCTATAATTGGTGTTAATACTTTTTTAAGTAGTAAAGGTTCTCCAACAGTTATTCCAGGAGAAGTTATTAGAGCTACGGAAGAAGAAAAGCAATATCAAATTAATTTAATTGAAAGTATCCATAAATCAAACAAGAACCAATCTTCTGCGTTATTAATTGAACTACAAAATAAGGCAATTAATAATGAAAATATATTTGAAGCTTTAATGGAGGTTTGTAAAACGTGTACGTTAGGACAAATTACAAGCGCATTATTTGAAGTAGGAGGACAGTATCGAAGAAATATGTAAGAAATTGTTTAGATTACAATGTCAACATCCAAATATGTTGCAGTTTTCGAAACTTTTTTAATTCTTTTCTTAAAAGAGGAAGGAATTCTTTTCCATCGCTATTAATACGCTCCAAACGGTCACAGTTTTTATCTAATACATTTGTTAAATGTGAAATTGATAAGATATGTTGATGTCGTTCTTCAGAAAAAGTTTTGCTTTCAGCCTGAACTATTTCCGGAGCTAATGAGTTAGATTGTTGAATAATATCACCCGTAAAATAAATGTTTGGATCTTCAAATCCATCAGATTGTAAACAAGCTAAATCTGGAACTAAATATTTAGATATCTGACTAGAAAGCGTAAATATTTCTATAGCCTTTTTGTGAATAGGCGAAATATGCTTCTTGTTTGGGCTAACAGAGTTCATTCTCAATTTTTTATAGCAGGATTTTATACAAAATTAGCAACTAATTGTTTTTGTATGCTTTAATATTTAAGGTAATTGTGTATATTTACTTTAAAATGAATGTTTTATTATTAAATATACTTTAATATGTTAATGGATGCTTTGAATTGGAATATTTTAAAATGCTTGCAGAAAAATGCTAGACAATCTAATGCTGAGATTGGTAGGGTAGTGGGTATCAGTTCTCCTGCAGTTTCAGAAAGAATTAAAAAAATGGAAGATGTTGGGGTTATTAATGGTTATAAGACAATAGTTTCACCTTATGAGGTGGGTTATCAATTAAAAGCTATAATTACGATAAGAGCTTTTATGGGAAAATTAAAGCCCTTTTTAATCAAGGTTAAAACGTTTGATGAAGTACTTAATTGCTATCGAATTACTGGAAATGAAAATATTGTGATGGAAGTAATGCTTAAAAACCAAAAGCATTTAGAACAATTTATAGATCAATTAATAAGCTATGGAGAAACAAAAACACAAATTGTACTCTCTAATGTAATAGAAAATAATGCAATTACAAAAACAAAATTATATGAAATTTAAATTTTTAATTTTCTTCTTATTTATTTCTTTTATAGCAATTGCACAATCCAATAGAAAAATAATAAAACAAATTAAAAAAGTTCAATCGGAATTAAATAAAGAATTTCTAAATCCTGAAACTTCCATATTAGATTCTTTAGATCAAATTACTTTTAAAGGCCTAGCATTTTATCCTATCAACACTAATTTTTATATTAAAGCAAAATTTGTAAGGACCCCTGATGAAAAACCTTTTTTAATGAAAACTTCTACAGATCGTTTACCTGAATATGTGAAATACGGTGAGGCTCATTTTTCTTTAGATGAAAAAGAGCTAAAACTAAGTATTTATCAAAGTACAAATCATGAAAAAGAGGAAGGATATGAAGATTATTTGTTTTTACCTTATACCGATTTAACGAGTGGAGATGGATCCTATGGCGGAGGAAAATATTTAGATTTAAAAATCCCAGATGGGAATACGATAATTATAGATTTTAATAAAACATACAATCCATATTGTGCATATAGTCATAGATACTCTTGTCCTGTACCTCCTGAAGAAAATGATATGTTAGTTAGAATTGAAGCAGGAGTGAAGGATTATGGAAAGCATTAAAGAAATTTAACTATCCACATTCCAAAAAATACAGCTGCGAATCCAATAATAAAGCTTAGAATGGTATAAATAGCAAAGCTCATAAAATCTCCAGATTTTAAAAACAAGTGATTTTCATAGGCAAAAGCTGAAAAGGTAGTAAAACCTCCGCAAAACCCTGTTGCTATAAATAAAATGGTGTTATTTGATAAATAATTATTCTTTAAAGATAACCCGAGAACCATTCCAATTATTAAACTACCAATAATATTAGCTGCAAATGTTCCGTATGGGATACCAGATTTATAACTGTTTAGATAAGTGCCAATCCAATAACGAAGTGAACTCCCTAATCCGCCGCCAATAAAAACCAATAATAATTGTTTCATATGTCTATGTTATTTTATTAAATCGGTCAAATGCTGTTCGCTATTAGTCATTCCATTGAGTTTTAAAAGTTTTAACATACTCGTTTCATAAAGCTAATATAAAAAAATCCCTATGAGTAAATTACTTATGAGGATTTTAATATTGACGGTTAATATTGATTATTTTATTTATTGCAAAAACAATTTGTATTTGTTCTAATTCTATTTTAATGAGACTACTTAAGAATAACTCCCAAGCTAATTCTCCCATTTCTAAAGTATTATTTGTTATTTTTGTGTACTTCAAATAAATAAAAACTATCAAAAATGAAAAAAAAGTATTTAATAGGGTTGCTTCTAGCAACTATGATTGTAATATCATGTGCAGATGAAAAAAAGGCATCGGAGCTTTCTGCAGAAACAAATCAGGTTGAAAAATCTGGTGAGTTTGATTATAATGTGGAGCAATTTGCAGATATCAAGGTTTTAAGATATCAAATACCAGGTTGGGAAAATTTAACTTTAAAAGAACAAAAATTAGTTTATTATTTAACACAAGCAGGATTATCTGGTCGTGATATAATTTGGGATCAAAATTACCGTCATAACCTTACAATTCGTAAAGCGTTAGAAAATGTTTATAACACCTATGAAGGTGATACGTCTTCAGAAGATTGGAAAAATTTCGAAACCTATTTAAAAAGAGTTTGGTTTTCAAATGGTATCCATCACCATTATTCGAATGCTAAACTTCCAGTAAGTTTTACTTCAGAATATTTAAGTGAATTATTAGCTGCTACAAATACTAAATTAGAAGGAGAAGCTTTTGATATTATTTTTAGCGATAAGGATGCTAAAAAAGTAAATCAAGCAAAGGGTGTTGATAATGTTCTTAAAAGTGCAGTTAATTTTTACGGACCTAATGTAACTAATAACGATGTTGGTCTTTTTTATGGAAATTTAAAATCACCTGATCCTTTAAAACCATTGTCTTATGGCTTAAACACACAATTGGTAAAAGTTGATGGTGTATTAAAAGAACGAGTTTATAAATCTGGAGGATTATACGGCGCTGCTATCGATGAAATAACTAAATGGTTAGCATTGGCTCAGGGTGTTGCTGAAAATGACGCACAAGGAAAAGCGCTAGGTTTATTAATTGAATATTACAAAACAGGAGACCTTCAAACTTGGGATGATTATAATGTAACATGGACAGGAGCAACAGAAGGAAATATAGATTATATCAATAGTTTTATTGAAGTATATAACGATCCTTTAGGTTATAAAGGCTCGTATGAGACCGTAGTACAAATTAAAGATTTTGATATGTCTAAAAAAATGGCAGTATTATCTGAAAACGCACAGTGGTTTGAAGATAACTCTCCATTAATGGAAGAACATAAAAAGAAAAACGTAGTAGGTGTTACCTATAAAGTAGTAAATGTTGCTGGAGAAGCCGGTGATGCTTCACCAAGTACTCCAATAGGAGTAAATTTACCAAATGCAAACTGGATTCGTGCCGCAGTTGGATCTAAATCAGTTTCATTAGGAAATATCATCCATGCTTATAATAATGCAGGAAGTTCAGGACGTTTAAGAGAATATGTTTATAATAATGAAGAATACGAATTAGAAAAAAAGTATGGTCAATTAGGAGATAAATTGCATACTGCACTTCATGAAGTAATAGGACATGCTTCAGGACAATTAAATCCAGGTGTTGGTGAAACTAAAGAAACACTAAAAACCTATGCTTCTACTTTAGAAGAAGGAAGAGCAGATTTAGTTGGGTTGTACTATTTATATAATCCAAAACTGCAGGAATTAGGATTAGTAGATGATTGGAAGGCTGTTGGAAAAACTGCTTATGATGGTTATATTAGAAATGGTTTAATGACACAGCTTATTAGATTACAATTAGGAGATGATGTAGAAGAATCACATATGAGAAATAGACAATGGGTTTCTGCTTGGGCTTTTGAAAAAGGTGCAGCCGATAATGTAATTGAAAAAGTTACTCGTGATGGAAAAACATATTTCAAGATTAATGATTATGAAAAACTTCAAGATATATTTGGTCAATTATTGAAAGAAACACAACGTATAAAATCTGAAGGTGATTATGAAGCAGTAGAAGCTTTGGTTGAAGGATACGGTGTAAAAGTAAATCAAGATTTACATAAAGAAGTATTAGAAAGAAATGAGCAATTTACAGCTGCTCCATATAGTGGATTTGTAAACCCTGTTATTGTTCCTGAAATGAATGATGCCGGAGAAATAGAAGGTTTTACTATTGAGCAACCAGCTACATTTAAAGAGCAAATGATTAACTATTCTAAAAGTTATAACTTCTTGCCAGAAGTGAATTAAGAATAGAAGTATATCAAACTCAAAAAAGCTTTTTGTTAATTCAAAAAGCTTTTTTTATTGTTTTATCCAATTTTTGAATAATACAAGAAGAAATACAAAAACAATAAAACCGACTAATACCCAAATACTTCCTTTGTAATATTTTTTATGTAAAACTTTATCTTTTCTATAGCTAAAAAACAATGCGATTACAAAAGCAATAACAAAAAAAACAACAAAAGTCCATTGACCAGAACTAAACATAATTATGTGAATTTATAAGTGTAAAAATAATCATTAAATTTAGTTATTGAATTATTTTGTCTTTCTCTTTTTTAAAAAGAAAATTACTGCAGTACAAAATTTTATAAGGCCTTTGGATAAGGTATAAAATATTTACCATCTGCAAATTTAGATGCTAATAAAAATTTATTGTGTTATAAATTAATGCGCAAAGGGAATGAAGATTATTTGGATATTTCTTTAATAAAAAAGCCTCTTAGCGTAAACTAAGAGGCTTTTTTATTCGTCCTAAATTACTATTTCAATCGGGCCTGCAATTCAGATATAATATCTGAATAACTACGAAGGACTCTGTCCCATTCTTTATATAATTCGTCGCTTTTGACACTTGTTAATGGTAAATTCGATTCTTCACTTATCAGTTTAACTTTAAAAACTAAAGGTTCTGAAGATGATTCTTTTATAATAAGTCGTGTTCGAATCGTATTTTGCATAAACGTTTTAAGAGACCAAGCAGTTCGAAGGTATCCAGTTTCTTTATCGGTCATTTCAATCACATCGATATAATTTAGAACGATCTGATTAATTAGCTTCCATGCTGTATCCTTGTTCATTACATTAATGGGGATTGCAATATCAATATTAGCGATGTCTGTTTGAATAGATGCGTCATAAGAATCATCTGCTTTCATTTCAATATAATAAGTCTTCGGAGGAACTGTCATTCCTTTTTTATTACAGAACTCAATTTTTTCTTCTAGGAAACCGTTTTTTTTCACAATTACTGTCACACATGCGTCTTTAGGAACCAAAACTTCGGTAGAACCTTTTCCAACCAATCGCCCGTTTATATGTATTTCTGCATCGCTTTCAGAGACGCCAAGTTGAATTTTCTTTTTACCAACTTCTACAGTAGCGTCTAGGACTGAAAAATTGGTTGCAGTAACTTTAGTTGTCAGAATAAATGTGATGGCTAATAAGAGTATCGTAATTTTTCGCATTTTGGATAGTTTTTGTTTTACTCGTAAATATATATAAACAAAAGTTCATAGACCCAAACTAAACATAAATTTGTAATTTTATAGTCGAAAAAATAGAATACTAATCTAAAATAATAACCGCTAAGGTTTATATACTATGAAAAACAAAATAGCAGCCGTTAATAAATTTCATTCAGCTTTTGGTCTGGGTATAGAAAACAGCCCAACTGTAGCTTTAGGAATTAAGAAGAATTTATTGCGTTACGAATTAATGCGCGAAGAAAACGAAGAGTACTTAGAGGCTGCCAATAATGATGATTTAGTTGAGGTTGCTGATGCTTTAGGAGACATGCTATATATTTTGTGCGGGACCATTATCGAGCACGGAATGCAGGATAAAATTGAAGAAGTATTTAATGAAATACAAAGGAGTAATATGAGTAAATTAGGCGCAAATGGTAAGCCTATTTTTAGAGAAGATGGTAAGGTATTAAAAGGACCTAATTATTTTAAGCCTGACCTTAAAACTATTTTAGATAAATAATTTTATTCTACTGGATATCTCCAGCCAAATGTATCTTCAGATTTATTATACTGTATCTCCATTAGTTTAGTTTTAAAGATAGTTGCAAAACTATTGGAGATTTTTGGTAAATGATACACTACTTGTTGATGACTAAAATCACTTACAGGACTAATTACTGCTGCTGTTCCCGTACCAAATATTTCTTTTAAAGCATTATTTTTAGAAGCTTCAATTAACTCTTGGATTGTTATGCGACGTTCTTCCACAGTTATACCATCTCTTTTTGCAAGAGCGATTAAACTCTTTCTAGTGATTCCATCCAAAATACGATCACTAATTGGAGCAGTTATTAAGGTGTCGTTTATTCTGAAAAACACATTCATGGTTCCAGCTTCCTCTAAATATTTATGTTCATTAGAATCGGTCCAAATTACTTGATGAAACCCTTGTTCTTTTGCAAGATTAGTAGGGTAAAATTGAGCAGCATAATTTCCGGCAGCTTTTGCAGCACCAACACCACCATCAGCAGATCGACTAAAGTGCTCAGCAATAACTACTTTAACATCTCCACTATAATAAGCTTGAGCTGGAGAAAATAATATCATAAATTTATATTCGCTAGAAGGAGATGCAGATACACCAGATTCTGTAGCAATTACAAAAGGGCGAATATAAAGTGAGTTTCCAAATCCTGGCTTGATCCAATCTTTATCTAGAAGAAGCATAGACTCCAATGCTTCAAAAAAGATTTCTTTTGGAAATTCGGGAATCGCTAATCTTTTGGATGATTTATTAATTCTATTAAAATTATCTTCGGGTCTAAATAGCCATATTTTACCTTGTTCATCTTTATAAGCCTTCATTCCTTCAAAAACCGCTTGTCCATAGTGAAATACTTTTGCAGCTGGTGAAATTGATAAATTCCCAAAAGGTTTAATTGTAGGATTTCCCCATGAACCATTTCTAAAATCACACTCAAACATATAATCGGTAAAATCATTGCCAAATATTAGATTATTGAAATCGACCTCATTTATACGTGATTTTTCAATATGTTTTACTGAAATTGTGTGACTAATTTTTGTGCTCATGAACGTAATTTTTTCGTTGCACAAAAGTAATTAAAATCAGACTATTTTTCCTTAAAAAAGTCTTAATTTTGTATATATTTAAAATCGAATTACTGTGAAAAAACTAATCCTATTATTGAGCATTTTTGTATTATTATTTGCTTGCAAATCTGAAGATGAAAAAAACAAAACTATTGATGCAGCTGAAACAAAAACAGAAGTCGAATTAGTTTATCTGTCATTTGGAGACAAAATTACAGATGTAAACGTACTACCTAAAGTTAAAATAATAGAGACCTATAAAAATTTAAAAGCAGGTGATACTGTAATTGTGAAATTTATAGCAAAAGTAAATGAAGTTTGTCAGGCTAAAGGCTGTTGGATGCGTTTAGATATTGGTGATAGTGAAGCAATGGTGAAATTTAAAGATTATGGTTTTTTTATGCCAAAAAACATTGCTGATAAAGAAGTGATCGTTCATGGTAAAGCATTTGTTGCAGAAGTATCAATTGAAGAGCAACGTCATTATGCAGAAGATGCTGGGAAAAGTGAAGAAGAGATTACTGCAATAATTCAAGTTGAAAGAACATTGTCATTTGAAGCAGATGGTGTCTTATTAATTGAATAATGATTCGATATATTTTAATTATTTTTTTACTGTCTTTTGTTTCTTTACTTTCTTGTAACACTTCAGAGTCCAAAAAACCAGAAGTTGATTCTTTAAATAAAAACAAATAAAAATTTGTACCAGAGCTATATGAAGCCTCTGAGATGACTTTAATAATGAAGAATATGTATGATGTTAATGAACTGATTAAAAAAGATATTGTTACTTGTAATACACCAGAAGAATTTCCGAAATATTTTCTTGTAATTTTTACAGCAAAATTAACAGATAATAAACCGCATAACGAAACTTTTATAGCTTATTCAAAAGTGTATATAGATAACGTTAGAGTAATATATGATTCAACTAGTACACTACCTTTAAGGAATCGATACGATAATGCTATCATTTCTTGTGTTTATTGTCATACAACACAGTCTACTGGACCCATACCAAGAATTAAAAAATCATTAATTAACTATATCTCTTGAAACGTGAAATAATCATCACCGATGATGGCTCTACAACCATCCATTTACCCGATTTGGATGAGCAATACCATTCAAAGCATGGTGCTATTCAAGAAGCTTACCATGTTTTTATTAAAACGGGATTGGAATATTTTTTGAAACAATTACAACCCAAGCCATTAAAAATATTAGAAATTGGATTTGGCACCGGGCTTAATGCTTTTATTACTTTATTAGAAGCCGATAAAAATAAAGTTCCAATAAGTTTTACTGGAGTTGAAGCATATCCAATATCATCTTCAGAAATTGAAAAACTTAACTACCCTTTGCAATTAAATAGTCCTGATGAATATTTTAAAAAATTACATAAAAGTGAATGGGAAAAACAGATTAACATATCAACTCATTTTTCATTCTTAAAAAGAAAGCAGTTCTTTTTAGAAATTAATGATATAAATAATTTTCATTTAATTTATTTTGATGCCTTTGGAGCTAGAGTTCAACCAGAATTATGGACCGAACACATTTTTAAAAAAATGTATATTGCTTTAAAAAAAGGTGGGGTTTTAGTAACCTATTCTGCAAAAGGGAGTGTTAGGAGAGCAATGCAAGCTGTTGGTTTTGTTGTCGAAAGACTTCCTGGACCTCCTGGTAAAAGGGAAATGTTACGAGCTAGTAAAATTTAATCTTTTCTTAGTTTTAATCTTTTTTTAACTCAATAAAAACCCTAAAAATCATTTTAATTTTTGAATGACATTATGACATTTAATCATAATTGGCAGTACTTTTGCAAACATTATTTTTAGAATATTATAAAAATTAAATACTCTCATTTATGAGCAAAAAAAATAAAGAAGAAAATGAAGTTGTTGAAGAGGAAGTATTAACTGCCGAAAACGAAACAACTACAGAGGAAGCAATTGCTGATATTGATCCTATTGAGGAATTAAAATCTAATTTAGAAAAAGAAAAAGACAGGAATCTTCGTCTTTTTGCAGAATTCGAAAATTTCAAAAAACGTACTAGTAAAGAACGCATAGAGTTATTTTCAACAGCTAGTGAAGGAGTTATGATCTCTTTACTTCCGGTATTGGATGATTTTGATAGGGCTCTTTTAGAGATTGAAAAATCTGATGCTGTAGGACATTTAGAAGGGATTGTTCTAATTAATAACAAGCTACGTGAAAACTTAAAGGCTAAAGGATTACAGGTTGTTGAGACTAATAAAGGTGATGTTTTTAATGCAGATATTCATGAAGCTATTACTCAAATTCCTGCCCCAAGTAAAGATTTAAAGGGTAAATTGATTGATATAGTTGAAAAAGGATATAGTTTGGGTGATAAAATAATACGTTTCCCAAAAGTAGTTATTGGACAATAGTCAAAATAATTAAAAAAAATAACAAAATCACGTGAAGGAAGATTTTTACACAATATTAGGAGTTTCTAAAGAAGCATCTGGTACAGAAATTAAAAAAGCATATCGTAAAAAAGCTATTGAATTTCATCCAGATAAAAATCCTGGAAATGCAAAAGCTGAAGAAAAATTTAAACAAGCTGCAGAAGCTTATGAAGTTTTAAGCGATGCAGACAAAAAAGCTAAGTACGATCGTTTTGGTCACCAAGCCTTTGAAGGCGGAGGCGGAGGCGGAGGCTTTGGCGGTGGAGGCTTTGGCGGAGGCGGTATGAATATGGATGACATATTCAGTCAGTTTGGTGATATTTTTGGCGGCGGTGGAGGCGGCTTTAGTGGTTTTAGTGGAGGTGGTAGAAGAGCTCAAGTAAAAGGGAGTAATTTAAGAATTAGAGTTAGATTAACGCTAGAAGAGATTGCTAATGGAGTAGAGAAAAAAATTAAAGTAAAGCGTAAAAAAGTAGCACAAGGAACTACCTATAAAACGTGTACTACTTGTGGTGGTAGTGGTCAAGTAACCCGTATTCAAAATACTATTTTGGGTAGAATGCAAACATCTGCTCCTTGTAATGTTTGTGGTGGTTCTGGACAATCAATAGATAAGAAACCTGCTAACGCAGATGATCACGGAATGCTTCAGAACGAAGAAACTGTTTCTATTAAAATACCTGCTGGAGTTGTAGAAGGAATGCAATTAAAAGTTTCTGGAAAAGGAAATGAAGCTCCAGGAAATGGAATTTCAGGTGACTTATTGGTGGCAATAGAAGAAAAACCTCACAATACTCTTCAAAGAGAAGGAGATAATCTTCATTATGATTTATACATTAGTATTTCAGATGCTGTTTTAGGAACGTCCAAAGAAATTGATACCGTTAACGGAAAAGTAAGAATTAAAATAGAGCAAGGAGTACAAAGTGGAAAAATATTACGTCTGCGTAATAAAGGTATTCCGAGTATAAACAACTATGGAACTGGAGACTTACTAGTTCATATAAATGTTTGGACACCAAAAACATTGAGTAAAGAACAAACAGAGTTTTTTAAGAAAATGACTGATGACGATAATTTTGAACCTAAACCTGAGAAAGAAGATAAATCGTTTTTTGAAAAAGTGAAAGATATGTTTTCATAAAGTAACGTTTATTGAATAATTTTATTATATTTGAGAATCACTATTAAGTAGTAGTGATTTTTTCTTTTTCATAGCAATTTTTTCCCATCCTTTATTAATTTAAAGGGTGGGTTTTGTTTTTAAAGTTTTTTTTGTTTATTAACTTCTTGTAACAATCCAGTTGATTTAACAACAAACCTTAATAGCTATAAAGCTTCATTTGAAAATCAATATATTTACTCTCTTCAAAATTAAACTATGAATAATCTATTAGTAGCTAATAATGTGTCTAAATCTTTCGGATCCTTTAAAGCATTAAATAATGTAAGTATTGAAGTACCAAAAGGTTCTGTGTTTGGATTGTTAGGTCCTAACGGCGCAGGAAAAACTACATTAATTAGAATTATTAATCAAATAATAATGCCAGACTCAGGGTCTATATTGTTAGATGGAAAACCATTACATCCAAACGATATTAAAAATATAGGATACTTACCCGAAGAAAGAGGTTTGTATAAATCTATGAAAGTTGGAGAACAAGCAATGTATTTAGCTCAATTAAAAGGGCTTTCTAAAACAGAAGCTAAAGAAAGACTTAAATTTTGGTTTGATAGATTGGAAATTGATGGTTGGTGGAATAAAAAAATTCAAGAATTATCTAAAGGAATGGCTCAAAAAATACAGTTTGTAGTTACGGTTTTACACCAGCCAAAACTGTTGATATTTGACGAACCTTTTAGTGGTTTTGACCCTATTAATGCCAATTTAATAAAGGATGAAATTTTGCGATTAAAAGATGAAGGAGCGACAGTAATCTTTTCTACACATCGTATGGAATCGGTTGAGGAAATGTGCGATCATATTGCATTAATAGATAAGTCAAATAAAATATTAGATGGAAAATTAATAGATATTAAAAGAGCATATAAATCCAATACATTTAAGGTGGGTATTTCACCAAATAACCCAGATAGTATTCAAGGAATATTAAAAGAAAAATTTGATGCAGTACCAATCTATTTTAAGAGTATTAATGATGAAAAACAGTATAAAATAAAATTACCAGAAGCCTCTTCTACAAACGATTTAGTTAGTTACCTTACCTCCATTGGTCAACTGTCTCATTTTGAAGAAGTAATTCCTTCAGTTAGCGATATATTCATTGAAACTATTCAAAATAATTAAGAAGCCTCATGAATCATTTACAATTAATTATAAAAAGAGAATATTTAAATAAGGTTCGTAATAAGTCTTTTATAATAATGACTTTTTTAAGCCCCATTATTATGGTCGGTATTTTTACCCTAGTGGCGTATTTATCTCAATTAAATAACGAAACTGTGAATACCATAAATATTCTTGACGAAAGTGGTTTGTTTGCTAATTATTTTGAGGATTCTAAAACTATAAATTATACCCACTTAGAAAATGTTTCATTAAATCAAGCAAAATTAGTAACCGAAACATCTCAAATATATGGGCTCTTATATATTCCAAAAGCATCAGTGTTAGATGATCTTTCAGAATCTATAACCTTTTATTCAGAAGATTCTCCTTCCATAAGTATTATGAGAAGTATTGAAAATAAAATAGAGGATAAAGTAAATGTTTTAAAATTGGAAGAATCTGGAATTGATGCCAAACAGATTGAGGAATTAAAAATAAATATAGACGCAAAAATTGAAACCTTTGAGGGCAAGAAAACTTCAAAATTAGGATCATTCTTAAAATTAATATTTGGAGGAATTGCAGGGTATTTACTCTTTATGTTCATTATTATTTACGGTAATATGATAATGAGAAGTGTCATTGAAGAAAAGACAAGCAGAATTATTGAGATTATTATATCTTCTGTCAAACCTTTTAAATTATTATTAGGAAAAATATTTGGAACTACCCTAGCAGGAATAACTCAATTGGCTGTTTGGATAGTTATCATGTTAGTTTTGAGTACGGCAATTTCTTCTATTTTTGGAATTGACCCTTCTGCAATACCTTCTCAACAACAAGAACTTTTAAGCGAAACTTCTAAGTCGCAACAAATGATTACAGATGTATTAGTAGAAATAAATAATTTGCCAATTTCTAATCTAATAATGATGTTTATATTCTTTTTTATAGGTGGGTATTTACTTTATAGCTCATTATATGCAGCCATAGGCGCAGCAGTTGATAATGAAACTGATACACAGCAGTTTATGTTGCCTATTTTAATGCCATTAATATTGGGGATTTATGTTGGTTTTTTCACTGTTATTGATAATCCACACGGTATTGTATCACAGGTGTTTTCATATATTCCTTTAACATCACCAGTTGTTATGTTAATGCGTATACCATTTGGAGTACCTTTATGGCAACAAATTTTATCTTTAGTGATTTTATTTGCTACTTTTATGGCAACTGTTTGGTTTGCTTCAAAGATATATAGAGTAGGGATATTAATGTATGGTAAAAAAGCAAGCTATAGAGAAATCATTAAATGGCTTAAATATTAATTATGCAGGAAAAGGTAGTTGGAAAGTTAGAAAAGGTTGCAACTAGTGTTGAAGAAGTTGTAAAAGAAGATATATTGGGTAATATAGAAAAATTTCTAGATTATGGAATTCATTTTGGCGAAGGGGAACATAAAATTCAAATTACAGTAGGATTAATTTTAGCCTTGTTATTTTCTTTATTAATAGCAAATTTTATAC
>CEWR01047830.1_pt1 | contig 28910 bp, 25 predicted proteins | sample 356321 | NCBI WGS metagenome assembly CEWR01 (sample SAMEA2621551, study PRJEB7988) | marine metagenome | biome: marine biome (ENVO:00000447); feature: mesopelagic zone (ENVO:00000213); material: "saline water (ENVO:00002010), including plankton (ENVO:xxxxxxxx)" | depth 790 m
TTATTTGATGATTAAAAAAAAATTCTAGATAAAAGCATACAACTAATAATAAAGTTAATACGCAAAACCCCTTACTCTACAAAACAGATATATTAAATTATTCTCCTATCTGTTTTATATAAGTTGCTAAATCTTTTTCATACATTTTTACAGCATTCCATTCTCCTAGTACGGTAGCTCCAGTATTTTCATAAAATTTCACGGCATTGGTATTCCAATCCAATACATCCCAATCGATGCGTTTTACTTTTTTAGAAAAGGCAAATCGCATGACTTCATTGTACAGTGCTTTTCCGATTCCTAAACCTCTTTTGTCTTCTTGAACAATTAAATCTTCTAGATGAACTGTTGGTCCTTTCCAAGTAGAATAGCGATAATAAAACAAAGCAATCCCAACTATTTTATTTTCTACTTCAGCTACAAAAACTTCAAACTTTGGGTTTTCCGAAAAACCATCTTTTACTAAATCAGCAACTGTTACCTCAACAGCATCGGGTTCGTTTTCAAAAACGGCTAACTCTTTAACTAAAGACCAAACAGAAGGCATGTCTTCTTTTACTCCCTTTCTAATCTTGTAATTCATACTTATTATTTTTCTGTAGTCTTTGGATTTAACGTTGCTATAAATTTATTTTTTACAGCATATTTTTTAGCAATGTCCTGAATTTTTTTAGCACTTAGTTGTTGAATTTCTTCAACCTCATCAGAAGCAATAACGATTTCTTTCTGACTGAAATCAGCATTTTTAATTTTATTCAACCAATATCTATTCTTCTTTTGTAGTTCTTTATGTTCTAGCAACTGTGTCTCTTTAACTTTTGAAACATCTTTTTGTTCTGGACCAAAATCAATAATTTTTTGTAGCTCTTCTAAAGCTTTTACCTGTAACATTTCTAATTTTTCTGGACCACAAGGAAAGCTTATTGAAAAAGAATAAGACCCGTAAGGGTTTCTAGACATCCCTCCTTTGGCACCAACACCATACACGCCACCTTCTTCTTCACGTAATTTTTCTATCAATTTAATAGAGAGCAACTCCCCTAAACTTTTTAAATAATAGGCTTCATCTTCATTGTACTCTGCTTGACCTCTAAATTGTATTTTCACCAAACTTTTAGGCTCGCTTCCTTTTTTTACATGTTTTTCTATGGCTCCATATAAAGGTCTGTACCCATTGTCTTTATATTGCTCATTTGAGTTAGTACTAGGCAGACTTCCCAAATACTTGGCTGCGTATTTTTTCAATAGTTGCTCATCTAAATTTCCAACAAAGTAAAAATTAAAATCACTCGCATCAGAAAAGCGTTCTTGGTATTTTTTATATGCCAAATCATAATCCGTATTGATCCACATTTCTTCGGTTGGAAAACCAACATATCTTGGGTTTTCACTATTCAAAAAAGCATTTATTTCAACATTAAAATAAGTTCTTGGATCTGAAAGGGCATTTTTCAAATATGCTTTCATTTTCACAGCATGCGAATTATATGCCTTTGGATCATGATTTAATTTTGTAAAATACAAATGTGTTAACTGAAATAAAACTTCAAAATCTTTTGGAGTTGCAGAACCATTAAACCCTTCGCTTATTTCACCAATTGTAGGATTGGCACTCGCCCCAACTCCTGTAAGTAACTTTTTTAAGTCTGTTTTACTAAAACCATTAATACCTGCTTCTGTCAATGCACTATTCGCAATATCTGTTTTGCGGTATTCTTCATCAGAGTACAAAGAAGTTCCTCCGTAACTGTATGCCGAAAAGAGAATTTTATTATTCTTGAAATTTGTTTTCTTGTAGGTGACTTTTACACCATTATCTAATTGAAAACGAGTAATTTCATGAATAGAATCTGTCTTTTCATTGATAACAGATCCTGGTTTTAATTGTACACCTCTCATCAAATCAACATCTATCAACGTATCTTTATAAGGCTCCAATTCCATTTTTTTCACATCAGAAAGTATTGCTAAAACTTCCACTTCTAACACTTCAGGAACTCCTTCTTTATCGGGACCTGTAAACACTACTACTCTATTGTTGTCATGAATATATTTCGGTAACAGGGTATTACAGTTTTCCAGTGTTATTGTAGGCAATAGTTTAGTCACCATTTCAAATTCCCATGCTATTCCTGGAATAATTTCATTCGTTAAGAAATTTCTAACATACTCGCCTGCATAATTTCTAGATTCATTTTTTGTACGTTCTTTAAAAGCACGTTCGTATTGATTTACCATCGTTATTTTTGCTCTATCTAGTTCTCCTTTCTGAAAGCCAAATCGTAAAGCTCTTTCATTTTCAACGACGATTGCTTGTAAAGCTTCTAGCTGACCAGTCTCACTTGACATCGCATAAGATTGATACGCTTTGTTATTTCTTGCCCAAGTACCTCTATATGTAGCTCCTGCGAATACGAATGGAGGTTCTTCTGTGTTTCTTAATTCATCTAATCTATTGTTGATCATTTTCGTGAACAAACTGTTAATCAACTTGTTCTTATATTCGTTTTCTGTCATTACCGGAGTTGATGGTTTTGAGTCTTTGTAATAAACCTGCACTATTGACTTAGAAGCTTCTGGCTCTTTCTCTATTGCTACAAAAGTTTCTTTGTGATTTGGCGGAGAATATGTTTTACGTTGTCTAATTTTTTCTGGCGCTTTGTATTTCCCGAAATGGGCTTTTATTTTTTCCTCTAAAACGGCTACATCAACATCTCCAACAGCAACTATAGCCATTAAATCTGGTCGGTACCAATCTTTATAAAACCTTCTTAAATCTTCGTAGGTAAAACTTTCTAGCACTTCTTTTGTTCCAATGGGCAATCTTTCTGCATAACGTGAATTGTACATTAATTTAGGCAAATATTTGCTCAACATTTTTTTTTCAGCACCTAAGCCCAATCTATATTCTTCAAGAACGACACCTCTTTCTTTGTCTATTTCTTCTTCGGTTAAAGAAGCATTAAAGGCCCAATCTTCAAGAATTAAAAATCCTTTTTCTAATTTTTCAGGATCATCCGTTGGAATGGGTAATATATAAACGGTTTCGTCAAAACTAGTGTACGCATTTAAATGTGCTCCAAATTTGACACCTATACTTTGTAGATAATCGACCAATTCATTTTTATCAAAATTCTTTGATCCATTAAAATTCATGTGCTCCATAAAATGAGCCAATCCTAATTGTTTCTCATCCTCTAATATGGATCCAGCATTTACAACCAAACGCAACTCGACTTTTTGTTCTGGTTTTGAGTTTTTTTGAATATAGTATGTCATTCCATTTGAAAGCACTCCTTTTTTCACATTTGCAGCAATCGGAATACTTGAAATTTTTTCGTTTTTTAAAGTTTCTTTCGTTGTCTTATGTATTGAATTGCAACCTACCAAGAACATGGACAACAATAATAAAAAAACTAATGATTTTAAAGAGAACATGTAAGAATTATTTTTCATGAAGCGTGATTTTATTTTTCAATAAGGTAAATATAATGAACTCCTCAGAAAACAAACCTCCAAGCAGGATTTTTATCCTAAAAAAAGAGATTTTTTTATATTATATATTCCAACTTTTACCTCTAAAAAAAAGGATAACATAATTTATCTACTAAAATTAGTTCACCAATTTATCTACGCTTGGTTTCAGAATTTCAAAACACTTACCATGGGTCAAGTAATTACATTTGGGGAAGTTTTAATGCACTTATCTCCCAGAGGAAATAAAATTTTATTCAGAATAATGTCATAGAATTTTATGTTGTAGGTACCTAAATTAACGTAGGTATTTCTATTGCAAAATTTGGAGGAAATGTAAAACATATAAGTTGTATCTCTGATGACTTTGTTGGAGACACTACAATTTCATACTTACGGAGATTTGGTGTTAATAAAAGTAACATCATAAGATCAAAGAGGCCTTTTGACATATGGTGGAGACCCTAAAATAGTATTAAGAGATTTTTACAATACTCAACTATTTTTATCGGTGGTGTAAACGATATCAATGAAATACTAGAAACTAATTATAGTTAACCTGAAGAAGACTTTATTGAGGCTTGAAAAGAATTGATAATAGAATTTCCAACTATTAAAAAAGTGTTTGATAAAATTAGAACTTCATTAAATTCTTCTTGGCACAGAATAAGATCTAGAATGTGGAATGGAACCGAATTTAGAGAAACCGAAGATTTAGACATTACTCATATTGTCGATAGAATTAGAACTGGTGATGCCTATGCTGCAGGGCTAATCTATGCCCTACAAAATTTTGATGACTACAAAGTAATGGAGTTTTCGAGTGCTGCAAGCGCATCAAAACACACCTATGAAGGTGATGCTAATTTCGCTACTGTTGCAGAAGCAACAAGTATCTTAGAAGGAAACACTACAGGTAGTTTGCCTCGTCAATATAGTATTTCTCGATACGCTAATAAGAATAATTAATTTCTTAATTTAAATTAATGGTTTCTGTTTAGTATCTTTGGTATTGAAATTAATAACTCAAAAATATACTATTATGGCTTTTGAATTACCACAAATCTCTTATGCTTACGACGCGTTAGAACCAAATATTGATGCTAAAACTATGGAGATTCACCATAGCAAACACCATCAAGGATATACAAACAACTTAAACAATGCAATTGCTGGATCTGAATCAGAAGGAAAATCTATCGAAGATATTCTTGCTACTTTAGACATGAGCAATGGTGCTGTAAGAAACAACGGAGGTGGTTTTTACAACCACAGATTGTTTTGGGAAGTACTTTCTCCAAATGGAGGTGGTTTACCAACAGGAGAATTAGCTACAGCTATCGATGCTGCTTTTGGTTCTTTTGATGCTTTTAAAGATGCTTTTTCTAAAGCTGCTGCAACTCAATTTGGTTCAGGATGGGCTTGGTTGTGTGTTGCAAAAGGAGGTGAAGTAAACGTTTGTTCTACACCAAATCAAGACAACCCTCTTATGCCAGGTGTAACTTGTAATAACCAACCTATTTTAGGATTGGATGTATGGGAACATGCTTACTATTTGAACTACCAAAATAGAAGACCAGATTATATCAATGCATTTTTTAATGTTATTAACTGGGCTGAAGTTTCTGCAAAATATGCAGCAAGCAAATAAAAAATACAATTGCTAGTATAAAAAAATGGGATTCAATAATTTGAATCCCATTTTTTGTTTTTATAATCTATTACTAATTAGTAAGCTCTTTTATTTTTCCCTTCATAGAAATTAATAAACGCTTCATTAACGACTCGTTTACCTCCGTTTGTAGGATAATCACCACTAAAGTACCAATCTCCTAAATGATTAGGACACGCTTTATGCAAACCTTCTATCGTTTGGAAAATGACTTCAACATCTGCCTTTATTGTAGGAGTTTTTAACATCTCAGCAATTTTATCAGAGACTTGAACAGCAGTAAATGGAGCATATATTTCTTTTACAAAATTTTCAATTCCAGCGTCTTCTCTTACACGTTGCTTCAAACATTTTTTATATACATCTGCAACGATATGGAATTGATCTGTATCTTTTAACAACTCTAAAGCCGCTCTAAATGCAATAAAATCTCCAATTTTTGCCATATCAATTCCGTAACAATCTGGGTAACGGATTTGAGGAGCAGAAGAAACCACCACAATTTTCTTAGGGTTTAGTCTATCCAAAATTTTGATAATACTTTTCTTCAATGTAGTACCTCTAACAATACTATCATCTATAATGACAAGATTATCTGTCGGTTTTACAACTCCGTAGGTAATGTCATACACGTGCTCTACTAAATCATCACGACTACTATCATCTGCAATAAACGTTCTTAATTTTACATCCTTAATCGCAATTTTTTCAATTCTTGGTCTTTCAGATAAAATCTCATTCAGTCTCTCAGGCGAAATATCTCTTTTCCCTTTTAAAATTTTCTTTAGTTTTTGCTGATTCAAAAAATCTTCAGCCGCTTCACTCATTCCGTAAAATGATGTCTCAGCAGTATTTGGTATAAATGAAAAAACAGAATTTGTGATATCATTATCAATCTTCTTTAAAACTTCAGGAAAGACTATTTTTCCTAAATTTTTACGTTCTGTATAGATATCCGCATCACTTCCTCTAGAGAAATAGATACGTTCAAAAGAACAAGATTTTTTTGGAAGCTGTTCAAGAATAGGCTCAATCGTAATTTTACCAGATTTCTTAGCAATTATTGCATGCCCTCTATCCAATTCTTTTACCGACTCCAAAGACACATTAAACACAGTTTGAATTACTGGTCTTTCTGATGCAACTACTAATACTTCATCATCTTGGTAGTAAAATACAGGTCTAATTCCAGCAGGGTCTCTCATTACAAAAGCATCTCCATGGCCTAACAAACCAGCCATTGCATAACCACCATCAAAACTTTTGGTCGCTCTTTGTAAAATTCTTTGCAAATCAATTTTTTCAGCGATCAAGGGTGAAGCATCTTTTTTGCTAACATTTCCTTTGATATCTTGGTACAAGCTCTCTACTTCATTATCTAGAAAGTGACCTATTTTTTCCATTACTGTAACAGTATCGGTATTTTCTTTTGGGTGCTGTCCTAGTTCAATCAATTCTTCTAATAATTGAGCAGAATTTGTCATGTTAAAGTTCCCCGCAACAATTAAATTTTTATGTCTCCAGTTACTTTGACGTAAAAAAGGATGTACATTTTCAATACTATTTCCTCCAGATGTTCCGTAACGAACATGACCTAAAAACAAATTTCCTATATAAGGAAGGTTTTCTTCTTGCCAAGCAACATCATCTACTTTATCAGGGTTGTCTAATAAACCTTGATTTAAGCGATCATTTATTTGAGCAAAGACATCTTGAATCGGTTGAGATTGATTAGAGCGTACTCTACTAATATATCGAGAACCTGGACTCGCATTAAATTTTAAACTCGCAAAACCAGCACCATCTTGACCACGATTGTGCTGCTTTTCCATCAACAAGTACATCTTGTTAATTCCGTAAAATGCCGACCCGTATTTTTCTTTGTAAAACTCAAGCGGTTTTAACAAACGAACCATTGCAATTCCACATTCATGTTTAATAGCATCACTCATAATATAAATTCTCTTTTGAAGTTATTGACTAACTTTCCGTTTGTACTAATTATTTATTTCTTCGAAGGAATCTCCATTTCATATTTTGTCAAGTTTCTAAAACTCACCAAACGTTCATTAATTTCTGTTTCCGTTACAGTTTGCATACGCTCTGTACCGAACTTCTCAACGCAGAACGAAGCCAAGTTTGAACCGTGAATCAATGCGTTTTTCATGTTTTCAAAAGACACATCCCCTGTTTTTGCAAGGTATCCTGAGAATCCTCCTGCAAAAGTATCTCCTGCTCCCGTTGGATCATATACCTCTTCTAACGGCAATGCTGGTGCAAAAAACACTTGGTCACTATGAAACAATAATGCTCCATGCTCTCCTTTTTTAATTACAACATATTTAGGACCCATTGCCTGAATCTTTTCAGCAGCAACCAATAAAGAATACTCACCACTCAACTGACGCGCTTCCTCGTCATTGATTGTTATTACATCTACTTTTTTAATCACTTCTTTCAACTCTGTCAAAGCAATATCCATCCAAAAATTCATTGTATCTAATACAACCAATTTTGGCTTTTTTGTCATTTGGGCTAACACTGCATTTTGAACCAAAGGATGTAAATTTCCTAACATTACAATTCCAGCATCTTTGAAGTTTTCAGGAACAACCGGATTAAAGCTTTCCAATACATTTAACTCTGTTGCCAAAGTATCTCTAGTATTCATATCGTTATGATACTTTCCTGACCAAAAAAATGTTTTCCCATCTTTTACGATTTCAATACCTTCTGTATCAACATTTCTATCTTTTAACATTTGAAGATATTCCTCTGGAAAATCTCCTCCAACAACAGAAACGATTCCTGAAGTAACATTAAAATTAGCAGCTGACAAACCGATGTACGTTGCCGCACCTCCCAAAATTTTATCAGTTTTACCAAATGGCGTTTCAATTGCATCAAATGCAACAGTACCAACGATCAACAATTTACTCATGTACTTAATTTTTAGTCGTTTAAAAAGTTAGAATCTTTTGTATAAAATTCTTTAAACTCAACGTGATTCAATAACTTTGCAAAAATAAGTTTAAAATATGACTATCAAAGAAATACAAGAAGAAATTATCGATGAGTTTTCTATGTTTGAAGATTGGATGGAGCGCTACGAGCACATCATTGATCTCGGAAAATCATTACCTATTATAGATGAAGCATTTAAGATAGATGACAATTTAATCAAAGGTTGTCAGTCTAAAGTTTGGTTACATTCTGAACTTAAAAATGGCACCTTAAATTTTACTGCAGAAAGTGATGCTATCCTAACAAAGGGAATTGTGGCTTTGCTTTTACGTGTTTTTGCTGAGCAAAAACCAGCAGATATAATCAATGCAGATATGTCTTTTATTGATCAAATTGAACTAAAAGAACATTTATCTCCTACAAGAGCAAACGGGCTGGTTTCTATGATCAAACAAATAAAATTGTATGCCTTAGCCTTTCAAACCAAAATTAGTTCGTAAATTTTAAATCATAACCCGAACAAAGATTAAAGGACTTTAATTAGTATCTTTGAACCATTCTAAATAACAAAAATATCCAAAGCGATGGAAGAAACACAAATAACAGACATAGGAGAAAAAATAGTTCAAGTTTTAAAAACTATTTTTGATCCAGAAATCCCTGTAGACATCTACGAATTAGGTTTGATTTACGACGTAATGGTAAATGAAAACAAGGAGGCGAAAATCTTAATGACGCTAACCTCTCCAAACTGTCCAGTAGCAGAAACACTTCCTAAAGAAGTAGAGAATAAAGTGGAGGAATTAGAAGAAATTGACAGTGCTGAAGTTGAAATTACTTTTGATCCTACTTGGACTCAAGATATGATGAGCGAAGAGGCAAAACTAGAATTAGGATTCCTTTAAAGGATTTCTTTAGTGTTGAGTAATGTACTTTTTTCACTAACAACTAAGCACTCAAAACTTATAAAAGCTTTTAAGTAATTATGGCAGAAATAATCAATAAAGTTACTCGTAGTAAATTGGTAACTATAGATCTTGAGGATTATTATCCGAAAGGAGAACGCGTTTTATTTGATATAAAACAATGGCTTTTTCATGAACTTATTTTAAAAGAAAAAGACTTTAGAGAATCTATTAATGCATATGATTGGTCTACTTTAAAAGGTTCTTATGTAGCTTTAAGTTGTTCTGTCGATGCTATTATTCCTTCTTGGGCATATATTCTTATCACTACTAAAGCAGCGCCTTTTGCAAAAAAGATCATTGTTGGAGATTTGCCTCTTTTAGAAACAAGCATCTATCAAGAAATTATTCATGACTTTGATCTTGAAATAGTTAAAAACAAGCCCGTAATTATAAAAGGTTGTGCAAACAAACCAATACCTCCTACTGCTTATACACAATTGGTAGAGAAGATTATACCTGTGGCAAACTCAATCATGTATGGAGAAGCTTGTTCAACTGTACCTCTTTTTAAGAAAAATAAATAATACTATCTTTGCAGCTCAAAAAAACCTAATCATGAAACAAGTATTACTATTTGCGGTGTTATTAACCAGCACTATTTTATTCGCACAGGAAGATGATTCCAAAAAACCAAGCAATTGGAAAAAAGAAGGAAATCTAAACTTATTATTTAACCAATCTGCATTTAATAGTGAATGGTTAGGAGGTGGAACTTCAAGTTTTGCGGGAAGCCTAAATCTTGATTATCAATTTAACTATACAAAAAACGATTGGACTTGGGACAATAGATTGGCGATTGCCTATGGATTGACACAAATTAAAGATGAAGATCTAACAAAGTCTGATGACCGCATTGAATTCAACTCGGTTGTAGGGAAAAAAGCAGGAAAAAACTGGTTTTATTCTGCAATAGTAAATTTCAAAACCCAAATGGATCGTGGAGAAGATAGTGATGGAAACTACATTTCACATTTTTTCTCTCCTGCATACTTACAAACTGGTTTCGGTATGTTGTACAAACCTTCAGATAACTTCAAACTTAATTTTGCACCTGCAACATCAAAAGTTATTCTTGTTAACAGTCAATTTACAGACGAGCCTGGAGAAACTTCTTTTGGTGTAGAAGAAGGTAAAACAAGCCGTTTCGAATTTGGTACAAGTCTAAATTTATATGCTAAATACAATATTTTTAAGAATGTTTCTTTCGAAAATATTTTAAACCTGTATTCTAACTATTTAGAAGATGTTCAGAATGTAGATGTTGATTACACATTGAATGTTGTAATGAAAATAAACAAATACCTATCTACTAACATTTCTGTACAAGCTATTTATGATGATAATGCGATAGGAGCATTACAGATAAAAGAAGTATTTGGGTTAGGAGTAAATTATGGTTTCTAAGTAAAACGAAAAAAAGCCCTTTGAATTTCTTCAAAGGGCTTTTTTATGTCCTATAAACAACTTTATACTATCGAAATTGATAACCTGTTAAGATATATTTTAGGTTGTTTTTTAGATCTTGTCCACTGTTATAAATCATTTGTTCGTTTGTGGGAAAAGAAACAGATTTTGACTTTAAATGTCCAGAAATATTATTTTCTAAAGTTCTTTTATCTCCTGACCCTCTAGCATAAATATGACTAAAGATATATTCACTCTTCAAAGGAAAATTGTCTAACAATTGTTTTGTTTATAAATCTGTATAAGAAACATTTCCAACAACAACATCAACAACGATTTTAAAGTGTATAAATTCAAGATATTCGAATCGAACCTTTCTAAATTTATCTGCTTTTATTTTTTCTCCTTTATCGTTTCTAACTTGGTCATCGTTTTCATTTAACAAATACTCCCAACCATCTAAACTTCCTTTTCTTTTATTAGCTCACGTTCTTTTAACTGTTCTGGAAAAATTTTAATGGATCTAAAATCAACTACCAATTCATGATCATATTTCTGATCTAAGATACGTTTGTTGTGATATTCTAACCAAACATTATTTAAACCATAGGTTCCAAAACTCAACAAATCAGTTTCCAAAGGCTTTGGAATCAACATTTCTGTTTTATTTTGTAAACGCACAATTACATAATCAACTCCTAAACGATATGCGTCGGCTATCAAACGATTCGCATCTAAATAATTTGGATTTATTTCATTCAAATCATCTAACTCTTGATAAGCCAATCTGTTGTCATGTTTGCTCGTAGCGTTTTCTATTAAAAACTTGCTTTTAGAATACAAAAAATCAGAATACTCATCTTTAACGGTAATTATTTGAGAACTATAATTCTCGAATTTAAAAACAGCATCTCTATTTTCTTCTATACTTCTCAATGGTAACAGAGGCTTTATAGCTTCTTGCCTATCATGTAATCGAGTATAAGTTTTATAAATCTCACACTTATTTTCTAGGTTCTTATCCAATTGTAAAAAGGCAATCCTTTCTTTGTCTTTTACAACTGCTTTTTTATAAGCACTTTACAGCATGACAATATACTCTTGCTTTCTTTTCTTATGCTTATTCGTTTGTGAATTTTCTAATGCAATAGAAATCGCATTATCATAGTTCCCTGAATTAAGTGCTCTTTCAGTTTTTTTTAAACTGCCAGACCAATTAATAAAAACAAAGATACCAGCGTAGGTAATAATATTCTAATAAATATATTTTTAAAAATAATTTCAAATAGTATGCCAAACCTTTAACTCTCTTCTTCTGAATATTCATCATACAAAAAGCTATTGTATGGGAATCGTTTGGTATGAATTTTCTTTACCTCTTCATAAACTGTAGATTTAAAATCTTCTAAATTTTCTTTGTATAACGCAGATATAAAAACGCAATTATTTTCCATTTTAGACATCCAAGATTTTTGTAATTCTTCTAATGTAAAATGCTCAGTTGTTTTTTCTGTAACTAAATCGTCCTCATCAATAGTTTCATGTTTGTAAGCATCAATCATATTAAAGACCATCATAATAGGCTTGTCAGCACTTTTAATTTCTAACAATATTTTATTAACCGACTCTATATGATCTTCAAAGTTTTTATGAGATATATCTACCACATGTAACAACAAGTCTGCTTCACGAACCTCGTCTAATGTAGATTTAAAAGACTCTACCAACTGTGTTGGTAGTTTTCTAATAAACCCAACCGTATCCGTCATTAAAAAAGGTAAGTTCTTTATCACCACTTTACGAACGGTAGTGTCTAGTGTCGCAAATAATTTGTCCTCAGCAAACACATCAGATTTACTAATAACATTCATCAAAGTAGATTTTCCGACATTGGTATATCCTACCAAAGCAACACGAACCATTTGTCCCCTGTTTTTTCTTTGAATTGCCATCTGCTTGTCAATCACCAACAGCTTTTTTTTCAAAACTGATATTTGATCTCTTACAATACGTCTGTCTGTTTCAATTTCTGTTTCCCCCGGTCCACGAAGTCCAATACCCCCTTTTTGCTTATCGAGATGGGTCCATAACTTTGTAAGTCTTGGTAATAAGTATTGACATTGTGCTAAGGCTACCTGCGTTCGCGCGTAACTTGTTTGTGCTCGTTGTGCAAAAATATCAAGAATCAAATTGGTTCTATCTAATATTTTACAATCCAATACTTTTTCAATATTACGCAATTGTGCTGGTGACAACTCATCATCAAAGACGGCAGTTCCAACATGATGCGTATCAATATACCTTTTTACCTCTTCTAACTTCCCTGTTCCAATAAAGGTTTTAGGATGCGGTTTTTCTACTTTCTGAACAAATCTCTTTATAGAAACACCCCCAGCAGTCTCCACCAAAAACTCCAATTCATCTAAAAACTCTTTCGCCTTCTCCTCATCTTGATTCTGCGTTACCACACCAATCAAGACTGTTTTTTCAGAGGTTACTTTTTTCTTATCAATCATAGTACAAATGTACGATAATTGTGGAATCGTTGCGCTGTTGAATCGTTGAATTGTTCGTCTCTTTAAAAGGAGTCCTTTTCCCTTTTTTTTGCTCTTCCTCTTCTTTAAAATTTTAGATTGATAAAGAAAAAATAAATGGATCAAAATTATAAAAAACGAAACTGATTTGAGTATCTTTCGTGCATTATGAAAAACAAAAAAGTACTCCCAATATGAGCTCCCCTTTAATTTCAGTAGCTTTTTACAATGTTGAAAATTTATTTGACACCGAAGATGACGTACATACACTTGATAGAGAATTCACACCAAAAGGAAAGAAGAAATGGGGACCTTATAGATACAAACTTAAAATTGAAAAATTAGGAAAAGCCATTTCTAGAATAGGTGAAGACAAGACAAAAATGCCTCCTGCTCTGGTTGGTTTAGCTGAAGTTGAAAACAGTGCTGTTTTAAATGATTTAGTTCATTCTGATAGCTTGCAATATCTGTCTTATAAATACATTCATTTTGACTCACCTGACGAAAGAGGAATTGATGTTGCATTGCTCTACAATACTTCTATTTTTGAACCTATTGCATCTCGTGCGATTCATGCCATTGTCTATGATTCAAAAAACACACGAGACTATACTAGAGATATCTTGTATGTAAAAGGGAAGTTCAATAATAAAACCGTTCACATATTTGTAAATCACTGGCCTTCTAAAAGATCTGGTTATGATGAAACAAGACTAAAACGCATACAAATAGCCAAATTAATACATCAAGAAATAGCTGTTTTAGAAGAAGAGGATCCTAAAATTATTATGATGGGTGACTTTAACGACAATCCTAATGATGATAGCATACAGAAACATTTGGTTACCAAAAATTTTCAAAACCCAATGCTACACTTATATAACAAAGGACTTGGTGCTTCAAAATTTTATGGCGTATGGATGTTATTTGATCAGATTATTTTGTCTCAAAACTTCTTCTCCGAAAAAAAATACGAATACCAATTTAAAGAAGCGTCTATTTTTGATGCAGATTTTTTAAAAAACCCAAAAGGACCTCATAAAAACGAACCTCTTAGAACCTATACAGGTAAATATTACCAAGGTGGGTATAGCGATCACTTTCCGGTATATGTTTTGCTTGAAAAAAAGGCATAAAAAAACCTAAGTTTTTTTACTTAGGCTGATTGATAAAATTTTTTTTACTACTTCGCAACTATTTTTACCGGAATTGAAAACTTCTTATTATTCAATTCATCACTAGGGGAAACTATTGTTTTATAGTTCAATCGATCCTTTATAAAAGCGATTATTCTTTCATCTGAAGAATCTACCATTAAAACCACTATTTCTCCTTTTTGATTTACTAAAAAATCGACTTTCGCAGAAATAATGGTGTCCTCACCTAAAAAATAAGAGTGCTCTAAAAGCCTTCTGATTTCAGTTCTTAACTTTTCATTGATTGTCATTTTTTCAGGAGTTGATGCAATCGTTGCATTGGTTCCTAAAATAAGTACGACGATTACCAAAATAATATTTTTTGTTTTCATACTTCAAAGGTATATTCTTCACAAAAAAAAATGTTTTTTTGAAGTTGATGAAAACCTATTCTTTTGGTTAAAGAAACTACAAATCACAGATTCCTTAATCAAATAATCACATTGTGTATTTCTAAAAATCAGCCAATAGAAATCTCATAATCATAACCATTGATTTCAGTAATTTTTATTTTGTATAAAAACCTCTTGTAAATTGTGATTCTAACAAAACAAGAACTCCTTCATAGGTTATGTAATTGTTAATTCGATACAGAATCAATACTCCTTTTTAAAATAAACAGCACTAATCAACGCACATTGGGAGTAAAATTTCCTGGTGCCAATTGTTCGGTATCTTTCGGTTTTGAAAAAATTTCCCACTCATTACTATCAAAAATTGAGTTTGGCTCTTTTATTAGTATATTTCGAATTGCTTTTCCGTCTAAATATTCCCAATCTGTACCTGTCCCATCTGTTCCTATTTCTCCAAAAACATCCTGAATAGTTCCACTTGCGTCAACCAAAGCATATACATCGTCACCATTTCCAGAAAGTGAAGTACTCACAATTTCTGGTACAATCCCAAAAGCTACTTCAAAACCTGTATTTGCAACCAATAAAAATCCTTTGGATGCTATGACAAAACCTGACAAATCAATTCCGCTTCCAGAAGGCTCAGGAGATCCATTTAAATATTTGTTTAGCTTCCATTCATTTAAAACAAAAGGTTTCTCACCTGCGTTATACAATTCCACAAAACGAGCACTCACATTATTTTGTGGGTCTGCAACTTCTATGATTAAGACTTTCGGAATCACTACTTCACAGACGTCATACGTGTCTTCCATTAAAACATCATCTAAAGTTCTGATTTGAATTTTTAATTGTGTGTTTTCTGAATATAATACTCCTGTAATACTTCCTTTAAATACAGGAAATTTCTCATTCGAAAAAGAAGCTGTTCCATATGTTTCTACTACTATTTCTTGAGGTACATCACAGGTTTGTAAAGTTCTATTTCCATCATCACCACCACTATAAAAAGCAAATGCTTTCCCAATATCAAAAGATTTTATTTGCACATTTTCAAGAGTCACTAAGGTATTTTGATACAAATCCACAGATGCTTCTGAAAGATTTATTTTCCGAGGAACTATCGTACTATTTTCCTGAGTATTGATTATATATTTCTTAAAAAAACCTTCTTCAATCTCTTGTACCGATTCATTATCAGGGAAACCAATTGTATATACCCCATCTATCTGATCTAAATACAAGTTATTTAATTTTATATAAACCCTGTCTCCTATTTTAAAATCTTCATATAAATTTTCTTCATCTACCAATACTTGAAATCCTCCTTCAGAATTTTCTGTACCTTCTTGAATAAAAAGTCTTTTTGTGAAATTTCCCTCTTCATCAGAAGAAACAACAAACCCTTCAAAAATATAGAGCTGATTTACTCCAAACTCTAACAACTTATCGTCATACAAATCAATAATTTGACGGTAAGAAATTGTAGCCGCTAACGTATTTGCAACAGCACATCTTTCTTCTTTAAAACGTACATCTTCTTCTGTTCTTAACAGCAATTGATATTCAGAATAATACTTGGTTAAAACAGCCGTAACACCTCCTTTTCCTTCAGGAAGTTCTTTGCTTTTAAAATCAGAAAAACCACTGATACGAAGTGTTATTTCTGACACCATATCACAGTTTTCAGAAACCTGCTCTAGCAGCCTGTCTATTGATTTTGTTGAATTTAATTCGGCATATACTTTTCCTAAATCTTCGCTTTTAAATTGTACATCATCAATCTGAAGTAACATATCTAGATAGGTATCATCTATTTTATCTAAAGAAACATTTTTAGGAATAATTTCTTCGGTTTCACAACTTCTAAAAAAATGTGAAGATACCTCTCCACTGGGAATTCGTTGCAATTCAGCAGCTACTGCTTTTCCAATTTCTAAAGTCCCACGGGTATACCCTAAAGACAATCCTTTTAGTTTTACCGTTACTTTTCTCCCTAACGGATAGATACTATACATATTCGTTTTATCCACCGCAAATCGAATTGCAGCAGTGGGGTTTTTAAAATGATCTTGTAGTGAAATGGTTTTATAAATATTTCCTGATACATCACTAGAGACAACATAACCTTCTATAATAATTTCATCAGAAAAAGTAACCAATCCAAAACCTGCCATTTCTTTAACTTGTGCAATGCCATGCGTCGCTTTTATATTTGGATCTGCACATGCAACTATAGGTTCTGAAAAGGTACTGTCGTTGACACATGATATCAATATAAAAATCAAATAATAACTTTCTTTTTTCATAGCTTCTTTATTTAAATTCTCTTCACTTTACAACTTCTATATTACCTGTTTTTTCATTTTCTATTGACACAAAACAAAAAGTCAAGACTTCAAGAACATTGCAAAAATTCTAACTTCACCCAATAAAACAAAGGATTTTGCTTCGTTCAAGCAGCATTTCTTACAAGCCATTCAACTGTTTTTCAAGCAATAAGCTTGTATGTCGATTTTCTACTTGATTGATGTTTATAGCTGAAAATTTCACTTTCAACTATTTGCTTTATATAACTTTAGTAACAGCGTGCTTTTCTCCCGAACAACTATCCTCTTTTCTTATGTGGATTCTCTCCTCCTTTGTCGCTCGAAATGCCAAGAATCGTACTCACCTATGGTACTATGTTAGTTTCCCACTTTTCTGTGTTCTCTCTAAATTCTAAACTTATCAAAATCGATATGACAAGATCAAATAATAACTCGATCCATTCTGAACCCAATATTTTGGTCCAAACAAAGGCGTATCTAACGCTTTGTCTTTTTTTAATTCTTTATAGTTTGCCTTCCGAGACTGTTCAAATCCGCCAGTCTTATAAACGATTCCTAACAAATTATTTAAACTCACAAACAGCCCTAAATAATTATCATTTAGTTTCCAAGATTTCCCTCCAACCAAATGCACTAGTACCAAATCATCAAAACGTTCTTGTTGCAACAATTCTGAAACTTGATTTTGAGAAATTTGACTTCCTGTATCTTTATCCACAAAAGGAACTCCGTCTGTATCTGTATAAAAATTAGAAGTTCGCAACAGCGGAGAAACGGATAAGTAGTTATGTGTCAATAAATTTCCATTTACAGACACCCACCAATAACTAGGATCTCTATAACTAAAACCCAAAGAATAGGCTCTTTGTGGTGTTCCTCCTATTTTATAATCCTTTAAATAAACAGTTCCAAAATCACTTTCTGTTTCAGAATACAAATCTGATTCTACATATAAGTTTGGATTGTTGTTGTATGTATACTGACCAATCGCAGCAACGGTAGTCATCGCAATTGTAGAGGTCAATTGCAAATCAATTCCTACTTCAATTCCCAAGTGTTGCTTTTGAATTCCTGTAACCAACTGTGCGATAAAATCAGCATCGTCGCCACGCAATCCTTGAGCATAGAGAAAAGAGTTTTCAGTGACGTCGGAAAACAAGGTATAATATCCTGTAAAACGTGCTTTTATTTTTGGTGCTCGGTATTGATAATTAAGATCGATTGTTTTTATTTTTTCACTAGAAATATTGGGAGTACTGCTATTATTTATCCTGATATTTCTGTATACATTTTTTAAAGTTGGAGCTCTTGAAAGCAATCCTATCGTTCCATAAACCAAGTGTCTCCCAGAAAGTGTGTACAAACCATTTATTTTTAAACTCACATCCGAGAATAATTGAGGAGCGCCTTCTCCAAAAGAGTTTTCAGGATAGGCTCCATTTTTATACAAACCCTCTCTTTGAAAAGAAGTCTGATAAAAATCGATAGCACCGCTCAATTCCAACTTCTCAAATCGGTATGTCGTTTGAAAAAATGTATGTAGCTCAGAAAAACCAATTTTATATTTGTAGGAAAAATCATCACCCACTTCTACTTCTCTATTTATATGGTTAAGATCGGACTGACTCTCATCTCCGGTTGCATAAGAATCGATGTCTAAAAAAGAGGTTGCCCCTAAAACATCTAACACTTTTGCATAATTCAAACTTTTCAGTTTTCTAAAAGAAATTCCCGCATCAATTTTCATCTTCGTAGAAATATTTTTATTCAAAACGGAGTTGAAAGAAAATTGCTGGTCTTTATTTCTATCTTCAAATAAATAATAACTCGCAGTTTTAGTCAATGCATTCGTTTGATAGATTTCGATCCAATCTATTTGTCCGTCATCTAGAAACTTTTGCTGTGACAGATACGCATCACTATAATTAGAATTTCCTTGAAGCGAATAACTTGGCAATTTTTTATAATAAGTCGGATCTGGATTGTCAACATTCGCATATCCTAAGCGACTTCCACCAACATGTCCAAATTGATAAGAAACACTTGTTTGAAGAAGTGTATTGTGGTTTAATTTCCAATAATAACTCAACACAAACAAAGGTTCTTCAATTTCCTGAATTCTAGAATTGCGTTTTTCCCCCTCTTGTATTCCCCAATAAGAACTATACGTAGGGCCTCTCAAATCTAAAACTTCTTGTGTGTTTGGAGAAGACTTCCCTCTTCTATTAAAGGCATATACAGCGGTGAAATTCAAACTATGCTTCTTTGAGAATTTTTTCTCTGCTGCAAAAAAACCAGAATACGCTTTGTAGGTAGTGCCTTCCACAACGCCATTTTGAGCAAAACGGCTAGAAGCTGAAAAAGCAAAAGCCCATCCATTTTTTGTAATTCCTGTAAAATGAGTTGCCATAACTCTACCTTTATAACTTCCATTAGCACTGGCCAAAGAAAAACCCGATCCTGGTCTATATTCAGAAGCACGAGTTGTAAAATTTGTACTTCCCAACAACGAACCAAAACCGATAGGAGAAGAAGCCAAACCACTTGTAAATATTCCATTTCGCAACACGTCATTCAAGCCGCCCCAGTTGCTCCATTGGGGTCTACCGGTTTGTACTTTGTTCATTTTAATTCCGTTGAATAATACCGTTCCTTCACGACTGTCATAGCCACGAATTTTAAACCGAGCAGGACCAAAATTAAACGCTGCGGTTCTTAAAAAAACATCTTTCGAAGATTGCAACAAACCTGTAATTACATTGGCTCCGCCAATATCATTTACTAAAAGCTCTTTATCATTCAAGACAATGGTTTGCAGTTCCTGAATCTGTTCTAGCGCTGTTGATAAAAAGAGCGTTCCCATAACTACAGGGGTACTATCTTCTAACGTTATAGGATATATTTTCTTCAAATAGCCTTCTAAATAAACAGAAATCTGGAATTTTCCTAAAGGGATATTGTTCAAAATAAACTGACCCTTATTATTTGAAAAACATTTCAAATGAACACCTGATAACCGAATAAGAACACCCGTTAACGGAATCTTAGATTCTTGATCAATTACAACACCACTTACTGAAGTTGTGTTTTGACCAAGTCCATTAAAGAAAAATAAAAACAGGAGACAACAGATAATTGCTCCGTAAACAACAGGAGTTTCTTTCTTTTTCATAACGTATAAATAGCATAGCCCTAACAAGTTACAATAAATTAATTACCTTTAAACAAAAATGTTATGAAAAAAAAGGGCTCACTCTTGTTGGTACTCCTATGCTTTCTATTTTCTTTTGGTCAATCAAACAACTATAAAATTCATACGATTGCTTTCTATAATTTGGAAAATTTGTTTGACACGATCAATGATCTTCATAAGAATGATGAGGCGAGTCCTATGTTTGCTATTAAAAACAACAGATCAAAAATTTACATTCAAAAGTTAGAAAATATGGCGAAAGTCATTTCTGAAATTGGTTCTGAAAAAACGCATGTTTCTCCCACTATTTTGGGAGTTTCAGAAATAGAAAACCGTCAAGTTCTAGAAGATTTATTACAAACAGAAAATCTAAGAACAAGGAATTATGGAATCATACATTATGACTCTCCTGACTTAAGAGGAATTGATGTAGGATTGCTCTATAATAAAAAACAATTTATTCCTATATATCACAAATCCTATGAACTAAAATTTTGGTCAGATCAAGGATACCGACTCTATACACGTGATCAATTATTAGTTTCTGGATATTTAGAAAACGAACTCATTCATATTATCGTAAATCACTGGCCCTCTAGAAGAGGAGGTGAAAAAAAAAGTCGCCCAAACCGAGAAAAGGCAGCGTTCTTGAATAGGAGAATCTGCGATAGCATTTTAAAAACCGACTCAAAATCTAAAATAATTATTATGGGAGACTTAAATGACAATCCTACCAATTCAAGCTTAAAGAATATACTTAAAACAGAAACAAAACTTAAAAAAATTCAAGATACAACACTCTACAACCCCTATGAAATTTTATTTAAAAAGGGATATAGTACTTTAGGATATCGAGATAACATTCATCTTTTTGATCAGATACTTTTAAGTGGCTCTTTAGTATCAAAAGACAAAAAATTTGAAGATTTTAAATTATACAAAGCCAATATTTACAATCCTAGTTACCTAACCAACCAAACAGGAAGGTACAAAGGATATCCCTTTCGAAGTTTTGGTTATGAAGGATTTACAAACGGATATAGTGATCATTATCCGGTATATATCTATCTTTTAAAGAAGATAAAAAAGTTATCTCTGGAAAAAAAATTATGAAAGTATCTTGCTATCTAATTACAGATGATTATCAAGTTGATTTACACTATTACAGAACGTATTCCATTACAGAAGAACCTATTTCTATAAAAAACGTACTGTTTAAAAATTCTACTCATTCAGATATTGATGGTACACTAAACTATAATGGAAATGTTTTTTACTTGATAGAGGGAAGTTATTTAAATACAGAGAAAAATTCAGGAGGCACAGAAAACAGTAATTTTGAAAATTTATTCTATAATTCTAACCCTGTAATGGAAATGAGTTGCACTATAGAGTTTGTAGTTAACAATTCTGATTATCATTTTAACTTACTCCTAAATGGCATTGATCTCGAGTATTATGGAGACGGATCTAAGATTATTAATGAATACTATTTATTGAATTCAAATAATAAAAAAATCGGCATTATAAAATATACTATTGATAGAGGTAGTGAATTATTTCAAGTTCTTGATGTAAACCGAAATTTAGTAGAATAACATTTCTAAATATACATTGACACAACAAAAGGTTTTTCTTTCTCAGAAAAGTCTTTTTTGTTTTTTAATAATCAACATAGCTGTTACAACTCAAATTTGTATTTTTGTAACTTCATTTTTAAAATGCAAAACAAACATGCATACCGTAAAAAGAATACTCGTAAAAATTGGCTCAAATGTGCTTACACTTGATTCTGGTTTGCCGGACAAGAAACGTATTGCTCATATTGTAAGTCAGGTTGCTAAATTAAGAAAAGCAGATTTTCAGGTTATTTTAGTTTCTTCTGGAGCCGTTGCAGCAGGTAGGAGTATTGCTCAAATAAATAGTCCAGATTCAATTAGTAAACGTCAAGCACTAGCCTCAATTGGTCAAATTGAACTGATGCGTATCTATCGCGATGAGTTTTTAAAACACAAACTTCTTTGTTCTCAAGTTTTAGTAACCAAAGATTCCTTTAGAACACGTCAACATTATTTAAATATCAAAAATTGTTTGAATGCTTTGTTGACAAATGATATCACACCCGTTATAAACGAAAACGACGTGGTTTCAATCACTGAATTGATGTTTACTGATAATGATGAGTTGTCTGGTTTGGTAGCGTCTATGGTTTCTGCTGAAAGCTTATTATTACTCTCAAATGTTGATGGTATTTTTACAGCGCATCCAAGCGAACCTGGAGCTGAGTTGATAAAAGAATATATTGATGACGAGGTAGATTTAGAAGATGCCGTTTCAGATACAAAATCAGAATTTGGACGTGGTGGAATGTTTACCAAAGCCAATACTGCAAAGAGAATTGCAGGTTTGGGTATTGATGTTTACATCGGTAATGGAACCCAAAATAATATTATTAATGCCTTGTTAAAAAAGGAAACAGGAACCTTTTTTAAAGCACATACAAGTACAATTACTCCTGTTAAAAAATGGATTGCCCAAGCAGGTGATTTTTCAGAAGCATTTATCATCATCAATGAAGGTGCAAAAGACGCTTTATTATCTTCAAGCGCAAGTAGCTTACTTTCCGTTGGAGTCGTAGCTATTGAAGGGTCTTTTGAAGAAGGGGAGGTTATAAGTATCGTTGATGAAGAAAAAAACCCAATTGGACTCGGAAAAGTTGCATACGACTCTGAAGAAGCCAATACATACATAGGAGAAAGAGATCATGCTGCTTTGGTACATTACAATTACCTGTTCTTAGAGCCAACTGCAGAATAGTAAACGCAATAATATTTGCTACAAAAATTAAATTAAAATGAATACACGAGATACATTCAAAGCCGTAAAAAAAGCCAGTAGAGAATTGGTTTCTTTATCTACTGAAACCATCAATACAGTACTTAGAGAGCTATCACAATTAGCTTTAGAGCGTACAGAAAGGATTCTAATCGAAAATCAAAAAGATTTAGATAGAATGGATAAGAACGACCCTAAATACGATCGTTTGTTATTAACTAAAGAAAGAATTGAAGGAATCTCTCAAGACATTTACAACGTTTCTAATTTGACAAGTTCTGTAGGAGAAATCCTTTCGAAAAAGGAATTAGAAAATGGCTTAGAAATTTCTAAAGTACGAGTGCCAATGGGCGTTATTGGTATTATCTACGAAGCGCGTCCTAATGTTTCTTTTGACGTATTTTCGTTGTGTTTCAAAACGCAGAACGCATGCCTTTTAAAAGGAGGTAGTGATGCTGAATTTTCAAATACTCTAATTGTTGGTTTGATCAAAGAGGTTTTGAAAAAACACAATATAAATTCGAATATCGTAACTCTTTTACCTACGGATCGTCAAGCTACGGCTGAAATGTTAGTGGCAACAGACTATGTAGATTTAATTATTCCAAGAGGAAGTCAGGGACTTATTAATTTTGTTCGTGACAATGCAAAAGTTCCCGTTATTGAAACAGGAGCAGGAATTGTTCATACTTATTTTGACGAAAGTGGAGATATTGAAAAAGGGAAGAATATTGTTGTAAACGCAAAAACAAGAAGAGTTAGTGTTTGTAATGCTTTGGATTGTTTGTTGATTCATAAAGACAGATTGGAAGATTTAGCTACCATTACCAATGCGCTAATTGAAAAAGAAACAGAGATTTTTGCGGATGCAGATGCTTTTGAAAAGATCAAAAATAGTTATCCTGAAAATCTTTTGCATCTCGCAGATGAATCACATTTTGGAACTGAATTTTTATCAAATAAAATGTCAATTAAAACTGTAACTGATTTAGACGAAGCGATCAATCATATTGCAAAGTATAGTTCTAAACACAGTGAGGCAATTGTTGCAGAAGACCAAGAGGTAATTGAAAACTATTTAAACAATGTTGATGCTGCTGCGGTTTACGCAAATAGCTCTACAGCTTTTACTGATGGAGCACAATTTGGATTAGGTGCAGAGATTGGTATCAGTACACAAAAACTACACGCTAGAGGCCCAATGGCTTTAGAGGAAATTACTACGTACAAATGGATTGTAAGAGGTAATGGACAAATTCGTTCTTAACGAGAACAACCGTAACTATATATATATATAAAAGCCCTTGCATGCATATCAAGGGCTTTTGTATTTCAATTATTCTGTAATAAAATTTACTGCGTTAAAAAGTCAAAACTTATGACTAACCAAATGCTTTATTTATTTCTTCGTAAACTACTTTACCAGAAATAATATTCAATCCTTTTTTAAGGCTTGCGTCTTTTTCGCATGCAATCTCCCATCCTAGATTTGCTAATTTTAAAGCATACGGAAAAATAACATTGGTCAATGCTCTTATAGGGGTCAAAACATACTCCTACTAGCATATTTTGGCCATGGTATAGTGTACTCATCTATGATATATGAAGGGTCCTCATGTGTTGTTGGTAATCATTATTTGAAAATCCACGACCTACTCTAGCATTTGATCACACATATAGAAGGTGGTTGTTTTTTACAAGCTCAAAAACTCCAGATAGTGTCATACCAACCCTGCTTTCATTATTCTTGATTTCTTTAGGAATACCAACAATCATTTTTATACAGTTTTTAATTAAGGGACTAAGTTGTGACAATAAAAATAATATAGAAAAGAATTATTTGAAAAATTCAGGGATTTTCGAGCAAAGCGTATAATTCAATGATATGTATCAGATTCCTTTATGTGCTTTGTTATATAGACTCATGTTTTAGAAAAAATATGCCCTAATAGGCTTTGAAAACCTCTTAATATTTAGGTGTCAAAAATATTTTTTACAGACGAATGTGTCGTTCTTACATATTGATACATAATTGATTACAAAAGCTATTTTTTATTGGCATGTGTGCCTTTTTTAGAGAAAACCTATCTAATCAGTGCTTATTAAGTAACCTTTTGTATAAAAATAAAAAAGAACTCCTTTTTATATTTAGTCTTTGTGGATTCTTCGTTAATTCTCAAACAATAATTTTGTATGAAAATTTTGCGGGAGGTTTGCCTATCGAGTGGAGTAATATTGATAATGTAAGCAGTCCAGCTGGAGATAAATGGCAATTCAATAATCCTGGAGGTAGAAGCATTCCAGGAGGAAGTTTTTCAGGAGGTTTTGCTATTTTGGATAGTGATAATTATGGAAATGGAAATAGTCAGGATGCTACTTTGGAGACTTTAGGTTTTGCGACTGGTTTGTATGAGACAATCACTTTAGAATACGATTACCAATATAGAGATTATCAAAGTCGAGAGTCGTGTACTGTTGAAGTCTATGATGGTAGTTCATGGACTGCCGTAGCAAACTATACTACTGGTGTTGGAAATAATTATTCAGGGGCTACCCATGTAACTATTGATATTACCACTGAAGTAGGAGCAGCTTCCAATGCCAAAGTTAGATTTACCTATACAGGAGATTGGGACTTGTGGTGGGCCTTAGATAATGTTGAAATTACAGGGACATCTCCATCTTCTTTGAATACATATTTAGGGCCTGGTGGAGTTGGAAACACTGATGGAGCTTCTAACTTAGTTGCTTGGTATTATCCTGAAAACATGAGAAATAGTTCAAGTGTATTGCCTTCAGACGGTGATTCGGTTGATACCTGGTTAGACGCCTCTGGATATGGAAATACAACTTCAAATATAGGTACAGCAAGCTACGAAAGTGATGGTAGTAGTTTGATAAACGGAAATGCAGTAATGAAGGGAACTTCATTAAATAGACAGTTTGCAACAAGCAGCTCTATTAGTGGGCAAACACTAATTGCTGTAAACAATCCAGGCCCTAAAAATAATTTTGAAGGAGTTGTAGGTTTTAATGGAGACAAAGGAATAAGAAGACCAAACAGTACTGATAATTTATGGCAGTACCCAGGTGGAGGTGATGGAACAAATAATGACACTTGGTCAACAAATACAGGGAAGTCATATATCAATGGAGCAACAACTATTTCGGGAATACATAGCAATCAGTTACATTTTGTAAGTCAGGAAAGGACTTCTATATATACAAACACTTTTTATATAGGGGGGGGGGTATTATCCTGGAAGGTCTTTTACAGGAACAATTACTGAAATAATTAATTTTGATACAACTCTTAATTTGGTTCAAAAGATAATTATCTTTCTGCAAAATATGATATAACTATTGGTTCAAATGATTTCTTTACTCAAGATGATTCGGGTAATGGAGATTTTGATCATAATGTAGCAGGAATTGGTAGAGCCTCTGATGGATTTATGCATTTAGATTCGCAAGGAACAGGAATTATAAGAATAAATACTCCTTCCGACTTAAATAATGATGAATTCTTGTTTTGGGGAGAAGATGTGATTGCTCCTAATTATGAATTTTCTTCATCTGTATCTACAGATTATTTGGAAAGGTTGGATACAAAATGGAGAGTTAATAAAAGGAATAACCTTGGAACAGTTTCCGTATCAGTAAAAGCATCAGATTTGACATTGAACTCAACTGAAGGTTGAAATGATTTAAAATTAATAGTTAGTAGCTCAACAACATTTGATACAAAAACAACATATAATTTAGTGCTTTCTAGTGGAGTTTATACTGCCACTGGAGTTTCTTTTTTAGATGATGACTATTTTACTATTGAATATGTCGATTTAATAGTTGTTGATGGTACTCAATTTTACAATGGTTCAGGTACTAATAGTGTTCCTGACATTTCAGATGATTGTTATAAATTATTAGTAAAAAATACAGCCGATGGAAGTCTTACATTGACAGAAAATGCAGATGTCCGAGAGGTTGAGGTTGAGAGTGGAGGAAAGCTACTAGCGTCTACAGGAACAAGGTTACAGGTAACCAACTCGATAGACAATAATGGAGATATTAGAATGATTGGAACGTCTCAGCTGTTACAAACACAACCAGGAACGAGCTTGAATACAGGGTCAGGGAATTTATATATTGACCAACAAGGTACAAATGCAAGTAAGTTTCGCTATAATTATTGGTCATCACCGGTCTCAAATGGTTCAGGAACCTATACTGTCGATGCTGTATTGAAAGATGGAAGTACAGTTATGTAAGTTCAAATCCTCCTAATATTAATTTTACGACAGGCTATGATGGAGATTACACGAGCTCTCCAGCAATTACAATTTCGAGTCATTGGTTATATAAATACACGAATTCTTGGAGTCAGTTTGGAGAAACAGGAAGTTTACAAGTAGGAGAAGGTTATACAATAAAGGTCCAGGTGCCGTTCAGAACTAAAGTTTTAAAGGGACTTTAAATGATGGAGAATATGGTTTTGATGTCGTAAATGGAGATGTTTTTTTATTAGGAAATCCTTATCCTTCGGCTTTAGATGCAGATGCCTTTATTACCTATAATGCTATTACGAATTTATTTATTGACGGAAGTATTTATTTTTGGGAACATAACGGAGAAGTGAGTACAATTGGAAGCGAAGGACATTTTCAGTCGAATTACCAAGGGGGCTATGCTGTTAGGAATATCGGAGGAGGTGTAGCAGCTCTTGCACCAACCGGTGTAGCTGGTTTAGGAGGTAGCTCAGGGGATGTTCCTAGTCAATATATTGCAATTGGTCAAGGATTTTTTGTGAATGCTAAAGCAATTGGTATTCCTTTATTATCAAAGATTATTTTTAATAATCCAATGAGACAATTTCAAGTTGAAGATGGAACAAACTCACTCTTTTTTAAAGGAAAAAAGGCGAAAAAAGTAGCATCTAGTTCACAGTTGCCTTCGTTTAGGTTGGGTTTTGAGCAAACGAATTCAAATGAAGTTCCTATAACGAGACAGTTGTTAGCTGTTTTCAAAGAAGACTTAACTACGAACTATGATAATAGATATGATAGTGAGATTTTTAATATTCAAAACAAAGACGCCTATTGGAAATTCTCAGCACCAGAGGAGTCTCATAGAGCTTATGTAATTACAGGTTTGAGTTATAATCTAGATATAGAATTGCCTTTAGAAGTTGTCTTAGATGAGCAAGGAATTGTTTCCTTTAAAGAACTTGAGAAAATAGGATTTACAGATAGAGCCTATTTGTATGATAAGTTACAAGATATTTATTATGGATTGGGTAATGAAGTTTCTTTAGTGTTGGAAAGTGGTACGCATAGCGACCGCTTTTTTGTAACTTTTAAAGAAGATTCGAAATTATCTACAGACGCTAGTGATTCCATTGAATCAATTCTTATTTATGTAAACTCAGAGAGGCAATTATATATAAGCACAAATTCTAAAACAAGAGTCAAAAGAATCGAAGTTTATAATTCTTTAGGTATTTTACAATTAGAATATGATTTTAAAGATGTAAAACAAGACAACTATTTATTAGACGTGTTAAATTTATCGTCTTCTATATACATCGTAAGAATAGAAACTGACAAAGGAATTGTCTCTAAAAAAGTATTTATCAAATAACACGAATTTTTTATATTGTACTTCTTTTTTTGAATATAAATAAATGAACAAGTCAAACTTAGTTAAATTCTAGACTTTTTTTGGTGAAAAACATATAGCTAAGCATCATTTCAAGCAAGAAAGATAATAATATATATATTCTTTGTCTTATGCGTATTATTGATTTTATCATTAAATTGTCATAACAAAATAGGATGATTTAGTGACTTTAAACGCTTAACTTTTTAACCCTATTTGGGAGAATTCTGCAAATAAAATCTATTTTTGCAGTGTTAGACGTTAGTATTATTTAATTTTTTAAGACAAAAAATAACAATAAAATAATCCTACTGCAGTAACAATAGGAA
>CEWR01043312.1_pt1 | contig 28784 bp, 23 predicted proteins | sample 356321 | NCBI WGS metagenome assembly CEWR01 (sample SAMEA2621551, study PRJEB7988) | marine metagenome | biome: marine biome (ENVO:00000447); feature: mesopelagic zone (ENVO:00000213); material: "saline water (ENVO:00002010), including plankton (ENVO:xxxxxxxx)" | depth 790 m
TGCTTTTGCATTAATTTTTCGTGGATATTATGCGTTTATAAAAAACCCGCAAATTAACTCTAAAGGTTTAGATACATCTGCAATTATGGGGTTTATGAACTCGTTATTAGATGTAATAAAACGTGAAAGACCAGATCATCTAGCCGTTTGTTTTGACAAAGGTGGAAGTGTAGACAGAGTAGAAATGTTTGAAGCTTACAAAGCCAACAGAGATGAAACGCCAGAAGCTATAAAATTAGCAGTTCCTTATATCCAAGAAATTTTAAAAGCGATGCACATACCAATCATGGTAAAAGCTGGTTTTGAAGCTGATGATGTTATTGGGACTTTGGCAAAACAGGCAGAAAAAGAAGGGTACAAAACTTTTATGGTGACTCCTGATAAGGATTTTGCACAATTAGTTTCTGAAAATATTTTCATGTACAAACCTCGTTTTGGCGGTGGTTATGATATTTGGGGAGTTCCTGAAGTGCAAGAAAAATTTGGAGTTGAAAACCCTTTACAAGTCATTGATTTTTTAGGGATGATGGGAGATTCTGCAGATAATATACCCGGTTTGCCTGGCGTTGGAGAAAAAACTGCCAAAAAGTTTTTAGCAACTTATGGTTCTATGGAAAACTTATTAGCAAATACACATGAGCTAAAAGGAAAAATGAAAGAAAAAGTTGAAGGAGCAAAAGAACTAGGGATGCTTTCTAAGCAATTAGCAACCATAATGCTAGATGTTCCTGTAAATTTTGAGGCGAAAGACTTTGAATTAGATCAGCCAGATATAGAAAAAGTAACAGAACTTTTTAACGAATTAGAGTTTAGAAATCTACTAACTAACTTCACGAGGACTTTTGCTCTTGAAAATACAGTAAAAACAAATTCATTAGAAAATTCTGCAGAAGAGAAACCAAAGTCTACTCCTAAAAAAGCACCTTTAAATCCAGAAGGACAGTTTGATTTATTTGCAGCTCCAGGAACAGGAAGTGTTTCTGAAGAGGCAATTGCATCAGGATTTAAAACAATAGAAAATACGAGTCATTTTTATCAACACATAAATTCACCTTTTTCTAGAAAACTATTAATTAGTAAATTAATGCAACAAACTTCGGTTTGTTTTGATACAGAAACTACAGGTTTAAAAGCATTGGAAGTTGAATTAATCGGAATTGCTTTTTCGTATGAAATTGGAAAAGGATATTATGTTTCATTCCCAGAAAACCAAGAAGAAACAACAACTATTTTAGAGGAATTTAGACCGTTTTTTGAATCTGATATTGAAAAAATTGGACATAATTTAAAGTACGACATCAAGGTTTTATCAAACTATGATATGCCTGTAAAAGGAAAATTGTTTGATACCATGATTGCGCATTACCTCATCAATCCAGACATGCGCCATAATATGGATATATTGGCAGAAACATATTTGAATTATCAGCCGGTTTCTATCACCAATTTAATTGGTAAAAAAGGAAAAAATCAACTTTCTATGCGTGTTATTCCTATCAAAGATCAAACAGAATATGCTGTTGAAGATGCTGATATTACACTGCAATTAAAAGAACATTTCACCAAAGAATTAGAAAGTGGTAACGTGACCAAGCTTTTTAATGATATTGAAACTCCTTTGGTATCTGTTTTAACAGCGATGGAAATTGAGGGAATAAATCTAAATTCAGATTTTCTAAACCAATTATCTGTTGCCTTAACGGACGACATCAGCAGACTTGAAAAGAGCATTTTTGAGCAAGCAGGTGAAGAATTTAATATTGCTTCACCCAAACAATTAGGGATTATTTTGTTCGAAAAAATGGAATTAGTGAAGAAGCCTAAAAAGACAAAAACTGGGCAATATGCAACCGGAGAAGACATCTTATCTTTCTTAGCAAAAGACCATGCAATTATTAGAGACATTCAAGAATATCGTCAATATAAAAAATTACTGAGCACGTATGTAGATGCGTTGCCGAATGAAGTAAACCCAAAAACAGGAAGAATTCATACTCAATATATGCAAGCAGTTGCTGCGACGGGCCGTTTGAGTTCTAACAATCCTAATCTACAAAACATACCGATTAGAACAGAACGTGGACGTGAAGTGCGTAAAGCTTTTATCCCAAAAGATGAAAATTACGTTTTACTGGCAGCAGATTATTCTCAAATTGAATTGCGAATTATTGCTTCTTTAAGTGAAGAAGAAAATATGATAAATGCATTTAAAAACGGAGAAGATATTCATGCTTCAACGGCTGCAAAAGTATTTAATGTTCCTTTGGATGAAGTTACTCGTGAACAACGTAGCAATGCAAAAACAGTCAATTTCGGAATTGTTTATGGAGTTTCTGCATTCGGATTAAGTAATCAAACTGATTTAAGCCGAAGTGAAGCCAAAGAATTGATTGATACCTATTACGAAACCTATCCTAAGTTGAAAGCATACATGTCTGCACAAGTAGATTTTGCAAGAGAACATGGGTATGTAGAAACTGTTTTAAACAGACGCAGGTATTTAAAAGACATCAATTCTAGAAATGCGATGGTTAGAAGTGGTGCTGAAAGAAATGCTGTAAATGCACCTATCCAAGGCTCTGCAGCAGATATTATAAAGTTAGCAATGATTAATATTCACAAACGTTTTGAGAAAGAAAACTTTAAATCAAAAATGTTACTACAAGTGCATGACGAATTGGTTTTTGATGCTCATAAAGACGAGTTAGAAACCATAAGACCCATTATAAAACACGAAATGGAAAACGCTTTTAAAATGAGTGTTCCTTTAGATGTTGAAATGGGAATAGGAGAAAATTGGTTGGAAGCGCATTAAAAATAAAATCATGTTAAAAACCCTACTTCCAAAAAGATTTTTGCTACTTAATAATTTTGCAATCATTTATTTATTACTCTCTTTTTTAATTCGATTAACGTTCTATATTTTTTCATTTTCTGAGCTCAGCTTTAATCTAATTTCTTTTTTAAAAATGTTTGGAATAGGTCTTATGTTTGATCTTGGAAGCCTCTCCTATATATTAGTTTTTTACGCTATTTATTTACTTTTAATCCCTGTAAAATTTTACGGATGCAAAGCAGATAAAATTTTAACGAACGTTGGTTTTTTTATTGTTTTATTCTTTATTTTATTTTCTTTTTTAGCAGAAATATCATTTTGGCAAGAGTATCAAAAACGGTACAATTTTATTGCAGTAGACTATTTATTATACACGTATGAAGTTATAGAGAACATTCATCAATCTTTTCCGTTGCCTTTGTTAATTGGCTTGTTAATTGTATTTGTTTTTATCATCAAAAAAGGAATACGTAAAAAAGGTGTTTTCAAACATTTTTATCAAAATAAAAACAACTTTAAACAAAAATTAATTCCTACTTTATTCTGGTGTAGTCTCTTTTTACTTTTTCATTTTAACGTTAAAAATACTGATGCAGAAATTTTTAAAAACCGCTACAGAAATGAAATAGCAAAATCTGGGAACTACTCTTTTTTTGCAGCATACAAATCAAATGAATTAAACTATAATGAGTTTTATTTAAAAAATTCAGAAGACACCTCTATTTCTTTATTGCAAGAATTAATAAAGACTCCAAAAGATAGTTTTTTAACTAAAACGACTCTCAAAAGATATATAAAAAGTGATGGTGTTCCCTTGAAACCTAATGTTATTTTTATAGGGCTAGAAAGTTTAAATGCTTCCTTCATGACTCGGTTTGACAATCAAAAAAACCAAGTACCAACCTTAGATTCTCTCGTTAATGCATCTATATTTTTCAATAATCTATATGCCACTGGAACCCGAACAATTAGAGGTATAGAGGCTTTAACGCTTTCTATCCCGCCTACTCCAGGAAGAAGTATTGTTAAAAGAAAGGGTCATAAAAATCTATTTACCATTGGAGAAGTATTTAAACAAAAAGGGTATAGTAGAACCTTTTTTTACGGGGGTGATGGTTATTTTGATAATATGAATTCTTATTTTAGCTACAATGGTTTTGATATTGTTGATCGAAAAAAAACACATCGATTATCTGAAAATTCACCAACAAGAAGAACTAGAATTGAAGACAACGAAGTTACTTTTGAGAATGCTTGGGCAGTTTCTGATCTCGATTTATTTAATAAAGTTCTAGACTATACTGACAAGCAAGCCGAAAAAGAAAAACCTTTCTTTAACTTTGTAATGACCAGCTCTAATCATCAGCCATATACATACCCAAATGGTTTTGTAGATATTCCTTCTGGTACAAATAGAGAAGGGGCTTTACGATATGCTGATTATAGTTTAAATCAATTTTTTAAAATGGCAAAGAAAAAATCTTGGTATAAAAACACTGTATTTGTGTTGGTTTCGGATCATTGTGCCTATAGCGCAGGAAGAACAGAATTAAATATGGAAAAATATCATATCCCCGCGTTTATAATTAATCTTCCTAACAAACAACCTGAAGAAATTAACACGCTAATTTCTCAAATAGATATTTTTCCAACACTTTTCGGATATTTAAATTGGAGTTACACTTCTAATTTTTTTGGCAGAGACATCAGAGAAATAGACGCGAATGAAGAACGCGCTTTAATTGCCAACTATAGAAAACTAGGGTTGTTAAAACCCAGTAAACTATCTATTATTAATAGTGAACAAAAATCTTCTTCCTATAATTACAATTCTAATAAAAAAAGAAACACTTTAATTTCTACCAAAACAGATAGTGTTTTATTAAAAGAGAATATTAGCTACTACCAAGGCGCATTTAATCTTTTTAAAAATGGCCTCTTAAAATTAAAATGATATTATGCAGAAATAGGTGTGCAGAAATATAGGGCGTTATATAACCTATTATCAAAGAAGAAAAAGGATTAAAAAAATAAATAAAGAGGACATTAATAAGAGAAAAGATGGAATTAGATTATATTGAAAACGTAAATGGTCTTGACGAAAATGTTGTTCGTCTGTACAACTTTGATAAAGCCGAAGCTATTAAGTTTAAAGCATTGATTAAAGACGTAATTATTGATAAAAAGAAAAGACTAGATTTATCTGAAGTTGATTTTATAACGCCAAGGAATTGTAATTTACTTTTCGGTTTATTTAACTCTGACGAAGGAATACTCACCAAAGACAATGAAACTTTCTTTTGCGTGCTGACCATGGAAAGCTATGTCGACATGATTAATCTTATAGAACCTTTTTGCAAAAAAGAATCTAGAGGTTATCAATATTTATATGATGTTGACTGTCCAACTGATTTATTGTTTTCACCGACTGCAAGTTGGTAAAGCACAAATAACTAGAAGTATATTAACAAACTATACATCATGAAAGAACAATTAAAAACGATTCAACTAATACATCTCGCATTAATATTGGGAGTTGCATTCACTTATTATTTCTTATCAGACTTGTCGTCTTTTAATGATTTATTTACGTTGCCAGATATAAATAGTTCTACTATTTATATTGCTATACTACCAATGATAGCATTTATTTCTGGCAACATAATGTTTAAAAGTATGCTGGGTAAAATTGATAAAAAGATAAAAGTAGAAGATAATTTTGGAGCATATCAAACGGCATCTCTTGTTAGGTGGGCAATACTTGAAGGAACTGCATTTTTTATAATCACAACGAATACTGATTTTATATTATTTGGAGTCGTATTAATCATTTATCTAGCCTTACTTAGACCATCAGAAAGCATCATCCAGAATGATTTAAAGAACATATAAATATTTTCTTTTCTTGAAAACCTACTTTCAACCCTTCGCAACTCCAGTTTCTAAAATTAAACTTCCTCCAAAGTTTACATTTCCATTTTACTACGAACCACATCCTTTGTGTAAGATTGCTGTAAATGAAGTACAAGAATATCTAAAAACTCAAACTGATTTTGATCATAATTTTGGGTTAGATGCATCAAAAAAAGGATTGCCAATCGGAAAAATGTTTGGGGTTTTAGTTGTGCAAAACAAGCAAAATGGAATTGGATATGTAGCCGCTTTTTCAGGGAAATTAGCAGATAAAAGTTTACCAGAAAAATTTGTCCCACCTGTTTTTAATATGAGAACAGAAGGTAGTTTTTATATAAAAGGGGAAACTGAAATTGACAAAATTAATAGTCAACTAGGTGCTTTAAAAAGTAATGAACAGTATTTAACGTTAAAAAAATCAGCAAAAAAACTTCATAAAACAATTTCTGAAAGTTTAGAAAATCAACGAAAGAAAATGAAGGCGGCTAAAATTGAAAGAAAACTTAGCAAGAAAAATGCAGTAGCAATTCTAGGTGATTTAGAATATAAAACCCTCACCAAAAAATTAATGCAAGAAAGTTATAATGATCAATTTCTTTATAAAGAATTACACGAATATTATGATTCTAAAATTAAAAAAAACGGTAAAGAGTTAACGGTTCTAGAGGATAAAATTACAGCATTAAAAAAAGAACGAAAAGAAAAATCTAACTTTTTACAGCAAACATTATTTAGTAAATATGCATTTTTAAATCAGCAAAAAGAGCTAAAAAATTTATTAGATATTTTTGATAATCCTACAATAAAACCTCCTGCAGGTTCTGGAGAATGTTCTGCTCCTAAGTTATTACAATTTGCTTTTGCAAATGATTTAAAACCAATTGCAATGGCGGAATTTTGGTGGGGAATTTCACCAAATTCAGCCATTAGAAAGCACAAGAATTATTATCCTGCTTGCCAAGGTCGATGTAAACCTATTTTAACCCATATGCTAAATGGTATTAAAATGGATGATAATTTGTTATTAGAAAACTTAGCCGAAAAACAAGAACTCAGAATTATTTATGAAGATGACGTTTTGGTTGCTGTAAATAAACCTACTGAATTTTTATCTGTTCCTGGTAAAGAAATTAATGACTCTGTATATACTAGAATTAAAGAAAAATATCCTGACGCAACTGGCCCTTTAATTGTGCATCGCTTAGACATGTCTACTTCAGGAATTTTATTATTGACCAAAACAAAAGAAGCGAATAAAGTTTTACAAAGTCAGTTTATAAATAGAACGATTAAAAAAAGGTATATCGCCCTTTTAGATGGAAATCTAGTTAAAAATAACGGAACGATAAAACTTCCTCTACGAGTAGATTTAGATGACAGACCAAAACAATTAGTAGATTTCGAAAACGGAAAAAATGCTGAAACAAATTGGGAAATCATCAAGAGAGAAAATGGGAAAACGCGTGTTTATTTTTATCCTATTACTGGAAGAACACATCAGTTAAGAGTGCATGCTGCCCATAAATACGGATTAAACACACCTATCGTTGGTGATGATTTGTATGGTAACAAAACAAATAGATTACATCTTCATGCCGAATTTATTGAGTTTCTGCATCCATCAACAAATGAAAAAATGAGTTTTAGAGTTGATCCTGAATTTTAAAAAACGAAGCAATTTTATTCGTAATTTTGCAAACGAATTATGAGCATTATTTCTAAAGACATACAAAAAGCAATTGCCCTTTTGACAAATGAAGAATTGGTTGCAATCCCTACAGAAACTGTATACGGTTTGGCAGGGAATATCTTTAGCGAAAAAGCGATTAAACGTATTTTTGAAACTAAAAAACGCCCTTTCTTTAATCCATTAATTGTGCATATTTCTTCAGTAGATGTTTTAGAAACCATTGTTTCTGAAATTCCTGAAAAAGCAAAGATTTTAGCCAACACTTTTTGGCCTGGTTCTATGACTTTGGTTTTAAAAAAGCATAAAGATATTCCAGATATTATTACTGCAGGCAAAGACACAGTTGCTGTTCGTGTGCCAAATCACCCTGTAACCATAGCGCTTTTAAAACAATTACCTTTTCCTTTGGCTGCTCCTAGTGCAAATCCTTTTAACAACATTAGCCCAACAAAACCTGAACATGTAGAACGTTATTTTAAAAATGATATTAAAATGGTTTTAAATGGCGGTTCTTGTATAAACGGAATTGAATCTACTATTATTGGTTTTGTAAATAATGAACCTATTATTTACAGATTAGGTGCCCTGGCTTTAGAAGAGATTGAAGCTTTAATTGGTAAAGTTGAAGTGAAAAACAAGATGGAAGAAAATCCTGATGCTCCAGGAATGTTAGACAAGCATTATTCTCCTTTAACTACAACAATTTTAACAACTGATGTTGCCTCAGAAATTAAAAAACATCCGACTAAAAAAATCGGAATTTTAGCTTTTAATTCTTCTTTTAAAAATGCTGAAATTACGACTGAAATCATCTTATCTAAAAATAATGATTTAAAAGAAGCTGCATCAAAATTATATGCTGCCTTGCATGAATTAGATCATTTGAGTCTAGATATTATTATTGCTGAAAAAATGCCAGAAATTGGTTTAGGCAATTCGATGAATGATCGCTTGCAAAGAGCTACTTTTCGCCCATAATTAACACTTTTTTTCTTTCAATAGTGAATATAAAATCAATCTAAAGATTCACACTAAAAAACTAAAGAAGAAAGATGTAAAAAATCATAATACAACAAAACTAATATTACAAACATCTTCGTGATGTTTTTTATTCGTTTATAATTTACTAAATTTAGTGCTTAAACAAAGTATCTATAAATTGATAGTATTCAACCTAAAAATACAAAATTATAAATCATTGAACTATCAAATAAACAAACACAAAATGAAAAAAACACATCTATTAGTTGTATTAGCCTTTTTTTTAAGTCAAATAACTTTAAATGCCCAATCAAATAGTCTCCAAAACGAAATTCAAACAAAGGTAAAAGGAATTGAGCAAAAGGTAATCGATTGGCGAAGAGATATTCATCAAAATCCTGAATTAGGTAACCGCGAAGTTCGAACTGCAGCTATGGTAGCAAAGCATTTAAAATCACTTGGTATAGAAGTAATAACTAACGTTGGCATAACTGGTGTTGTCGGTATTCTTAAAGGAAGTCTTCCAGGCCCTGTAGTCGCTTTAAGAGCTGACATGGATGCTTTACCTGTCTTAGAAAGAACTCCTGTCCCTTTTGCTTCCAAAGTAAAGACCATTTATAATGGAAAAGAAACTAGTGTTATGCATGCATGTGGTCACGATTCTCATGTAGCAATTTTAATGGGTGCTGCAGAAATTTTGTCTGGAATGCAAAAAGATTTAAAAGGAACTGTTAAATTTATTTTTCAACCTGCTGAAGAAGGTGCTCCCAAGGGAGAAGAGGGTGGTGCTGAACTCATGATTAAAGAAGGTGCATTAAAAAACCCAAATGTTGATGTTATTTTCGGACTACATATCAATGCACAAGTCGAAGTTGGAAAAATCACCTATCGCCCTGGAGGAATGTTTGCTGGAGTTGGCGACTTAAAAATTACGGTAAAAGGAAAGTCTTCTCATGGTGCTGAACCATGGTCTTCTATTGACCCAATTATAACCTCTGCACAAATTATAAACAATCTTCAAACCATAATTAGCCGTAATGTAAATATTACACGAAATGCTGCTGTGGTTACTATTGGTTCAATACACGGTGGTAACCGTTCCAATATAATTCCTGAACAAGTGGAAATGTTAGGTACGGTAAGAACATTTAGTGATGCTGATGAAAAATTGGTTTTTGACCGTATTCGTCAAATAGCAACGAAAACAGCTGAAGCAAATGGGGCTGAAGCTATTGTAGAACTGCCTTATTCAGCGCATTATCCAGTTACATTTAATAACCTTGAACTTACAGCCAAAATGCTACCTTCTTTACAGAAATCTGCTGGCATGTCGAATGTTCTACTAGTACCGGCAGAAACTGGAGCTGAGGATTTTTCATTTTTTGCAAATGAAGTCCCTGGTTTTTATTTTTATATAGGTGGATTACCAAAAGGACAAGATCCAAAAACCTCTGCATCGCATCATACTCCTGACTTTTTCCTTGACGAAAGCGGATTTATTTTAGGCGTTAATGCAATGGTTAATTTGGTAGCTGATTATATGGAAATTGGTAAGTAATCACAAAATGAAACCTATACAAAACAAAGAACTGAGGAAAAAAAACTCTTTTCTTTATTGATTTTATTCACGATAGAAAAAGCTTAAAATTATTTTTAAGCTTTTTCTATTTACTTTTTACAAGGGTTTTTAAATCTTTATTTGTGGTTCACTCATAATTTCATATTGCCAACTTTCGTTATTCTAGATTCTATAATCGCTGGAAGTATTTCAACACAAATAGTATTAAAAAAAAGGCATATTCTTAAAATACGCAACAATAAAGTTAATTGTACTCATTGTTTTAGTAAACTAAAGTTATGTAATTAAGCTTATAAAGATGTTATGTAAATTTAGACCTATTGAATGTTTAAATAATTATTATACAAGTTTGAGAATCAAATATTTTAATTAAATTTAATAGAAAAGGGACAGTTGTAAACAGTATATAACTAAAAAAATAAAATTATGAGAGTTTATAGTTTTCTATCTATTATTCTGCAACTCAGCAGCTTTTCGTTCTAGTTCTTTCTGAAACTCTTCCATCACAGGTTTTACAGTACTTTCGGGGATGTCAGAAACTTTAATATACATTAACCCATCTACTGCATTGTTGAATTTTGGATCCACATTAAAAGCAACTAAACGTGCGTTTTGCTTCACGTATTTTTTAATCAATACAGGAATCCTTAAAGAACCAGGTTCTATTTCATCAATAATTTTATCGAACTTTTGCATATCAGCTTTGGTCGCATCAAATACAAAATCTTTATCTCCATCTTTTAATTTAACCTTGTATTCTTTCTTTGGATAAATATATTGTGCAATATATGGATCGTAATAATGCGATTTCATAAACTCAATCATCAATGATTTTGAAAAATCTGAAAACTGATTACTAATAGAAACTCCTCCCATTAGATATTTATATTCTGGATAACGTAGTGTTACATGTACAATTCCTTTCCAAAGTAGAAATAAAGGCATTGGTTTTTGTTGATATTCTTTAATGATAAAAGCACGCCCCATTTCTATGGTGTTTCCCATCATTTGATGCAATTCTGGCTCAATTCTAAATAAGGTTTGCACATAAAAACCATTAATACCATACTTTTTATAAATCTCTTTCCCAAGACCCATTCTATATGAACCAGCCAAACGATTAGCTTCTCTGTCCCATAAAATCAAATGGTGATAATACTTATCGTATTTGTCTAAATCTATAGACTTATTTGTACCTTCTCCTACATCTCTAAAAGTAATTTCACGTAATCTTCCTATTTCATGTAACAAATTAGGAATCACTTTTGGATTAGCAAAAAACACTTCATAATTTTTGCTTTCTAAAAGTTTTCCATCTTTTTCTCTAAGCGCATTGACTTCTCTAACAAAAGAATCTACAGCTCTTTGCCCCGTAATTTTTTTTGGTTTTTTTTTAATTTTAATATGCTGTGTAGAAATTAATTTATGGGCTTTTTCAAAAGGATTCGCCAACATATAAGTTTTCTTTCTAATAAATTCATAAAAAGCAGGAATCTCTTTATACTCATTTTGATCTTTAACAGAGATCGGTTTTCCAATTCTAACTTTTATAACTCTACCTTTTTGTGAAATTACTTCTGATGGTAATTTTGCGGTTCTTAGTGTATCACTAATTTTAGATAAAATATAAAAAAGACGACTGTTTTTTGCGTGAAAGTAAATAGGAATTACAGGAACTTGCGCTTTTTTAATCAACCTTACAGCTCCTTCTTCCCAAGGTTTATCAACCTTTAGTTTTCCATCTTTATAAGTAGACACTTCTCCTGCAGGAAAAATGCCTAAAGGTTTTCCTTCTTTTAGGTGTAATAATGCACTTTTAATCCCCGCAATACTAGACTTTGCATCCTTTCTTGTTTCAAAAGGATTTACAGGCATTACATAAGGCTTTAATGGGGCTATTCTATGTAGTAAAAAGTTGGCAATTATTTTATAGTCTGCTCGTTTTTCAATCAATAATTTCAATAATAAAACGCCATCAATTCCTCCTAAAGGATGGTTGGAAACCGTTATAAAAGGCCCTTCCTTTGGAATTCTTTTTAAATCTTCTTCTGGTATTTCAAACTTAATATTACAATCATCTAAAACGCCATTTAAAAAATCTAAATCAGTTTTACTCTTGTTGTTATTGTAGATTTTATTGATTGCAGAAATACGCAAAACCTTAATAAGTAACCAACCTATAAATGTACCTAAAAACCCAAAATTGTCTAAACCAATTACTTGTGCAATTTCCTTAGATGTTACTAGTGCCATATATTAAAATTAGACGAACTGCAAACTTACTAAAAAAAATAAAGCGACTATTTTTTTAATTAGGATTCACAACGATTTGTAACGTTTCTTTATTTATTTGCGTTAATAATGAATCTCCTTTTGCTTCCATATCAGCTATCGCTTTATCATCAAAATGGCGAACAGTATATAAGTCTACACCTTTTTGAACGTCAATCTTAAATTGTGTTTTTAGTTCGTCGTAGAAGTTATCAAACTTGTTAAATTTAGTGTCTATACAAACAGAAAAACTAATTGCAGAATTCTGAATTAAGTTTACTTTTAACTGGTAATCATGTAGTTTTTGAAAAATATAACTGATATTATTTTCTACCATAAAAGAAAAATCTAAAGCAGATATCGATACTAAAACCTGATTTTTCTTTACTATAAAGCATGGAATACAAGGCACTAACTTGGTGCCTTTAGAAACTTCTGTTCCGGTTTCTTTAGAGTTTAAAAAAGATCGCACCAATAAAGGAATATCTTTTCTTTCTAAAGGTTGTAATGTTTTGGGATGAATTACAGAGGCTCCATAAAAAGCCATTTCAATGGCTTCTTCATAAGAAATTTGCTCTAACAAAGTAGTGTCTGTAAAAACTCTTGGATCTGCATTTAAAACACCATCCACATCTTTCCAAATGGTAACACTTTCGGCATTTAAGCAGTAGGCGAAAATCCCAGCAGTATAATCTGAACCTTCTCTACCTAGGGTTGTGGTATTTTCAGTATCGTTGGCAGCTATAAAACCTTGTGTAATATTTACTTTAGTCGCATCTACTTTTTTAGCAATAATGGCTTCGGTAAGTTGCCAGTCTACTTTTGCATCTCTATAATTACTATCTGTTTTTATGCAATTTCGCACATCAAACCAACTATTTTCTATCCCTATTTTAGATAAATATGCACTTACAATTTTCGTAGATAACAACTCGCCAAAACAAATAATTTGGTCGTACACATAATTATATCTTTGTGATGTATTTCTAGCTAAAAACCACCCAAGCTCACCAAAAAGGATCGCTACATCTTTATAAACAGCATCCTCTTTGTGAAAAAGAGAGCTCATAATATTTCTATGATAGTCTTCTATAAAATTAAGTTTACTGGATAAATTTTCTGTTTTATTATAATAAGCGTCTACAACATCTTCGAAAGAATTTGTCATTTTCCCCATGGCAGAAATAACAACTAATGTGTCATTTGCTCCTTCGGTTTTAATAATACTGGCAACATTTTTTATGCTTTCTGCATCTTTTACAGATGTACCTCCAAACTTAAAAACCTTCATTTTAATTATTTTTAATAAATTTATCTAAATTCTCTTTGTTCATTTGTATCACTGACCAATCATTTAAATAAGTTGCTCCTGTACTTTTGTAAAAATTAATTGCATTTACATTCCAATCAATTACTTCCCAAGCTACTCTATTAAAATTGTGATTATGAGCATATTTTAATACTGCTGTATAGAGTGCTTTTCCTGCTCCTATCTTTCGTTTATTTTGAGTGACCATTAAATCTTCTAAATGAATCGTTTTCCCTTTCCAGGTTGAATAACGTTCATAAAATAAGGCAATACCAATAACCACAGAATTTTCTTCTGCAACAAAAAGTTTAAACTTTGGGTGTTGAGAAAAACCATCTCTCAACAAATCATCAACAGTAATTTCTACTGCATCTGGTTCTTTTTCAAAAACTGCCAATTCAATAATTAAATCCAAAACAGCTTGTACATCTTTTTCTTGCCCTTCTCTAATAATAAAACTCATCATCTAAAAATTTTATCAAAGATAGTAGTTTTGAAATCACAGTGAAATATTTAGTGTTTTTAGATATTTATTTTTGATTTGTTAAAAATTTACTATTTTCTTACTAAAGTGAGTTTTTTTTTGAAGAAAATCCATGATTACGAAAACGATTTAGTAAAAAAAAAATAGCATCTTTGTAATACATTTTTTAAACAAAAAACATGTCGAATAAAATTCAAACTTTAGGAGAATTTATCATTGAAAATCAAGATTCTTTTCAATTTAGTTCAGGGGAGCTTTCTAGATTAATAAACTCTATACGGTTAGCTGCAAAGGTAGTAAATCATGAAGTTAACAAGGCTGGGTTAGTAGATATTCTCGGTGCTGCTGGTGATACTAACATTCAAGGTGAAGACCAACAAAAATTGGATGTGTATGCGAATGAAAAGTTCATTCAAACCTTAACAAAGAGAAATATTGTTTGTGGAATTGCAAGTGAAGAAGAAGATAGCTTTATCTCTATTAACAGTCAAGATGAAAATCATCAAAATAAATATGTTGTTTTAATTGATCCTTTAGACGGTTCATCGAATATTGATGTAAATGTTTCTGTAGGAACTATTTTTTCAATTTATAGAAGAGTAACTCCTGTAGGAACTCCTGTACAATTAAAAGATTTTTTACAAAAAGGAAGTGAACAAGTTGCTGCGGGTTATGTAGTTTACGGAACATCTACCATGTTAGTTTACACAACTGGTCACGGTGTGAACGGATTTACTTTAAATCCAGCAATAGGAACATTTTATTTATCACACCCAAAGATGGAGTTTCCAGAAGATGGAACGATGTATTCTGTAAATGAAGGAAACTATTTAGATTTTCCTTTAGGGATAAAAAAATACATTAAATACTGTCAAGAAGAAGAAGGAGATAGACCTTATACTAGTAGATATATTGGTTCTTTAGTTTCTGATTTTCATAGAAATATGATTAAAGGTGGAATTTATATGTATCCAAAAGGTTCTAGAAATCCAGATGGAAAATTACGCTTGTTGTATGAATGTAATCCTATGGCATTTATAGCAGAGCAAGCCAACGGAAAATCTTCTGATGGTTATATAAGAACGATGGATGTAGAGCCAACGGAATTACATCAAAGAGTTCCTTTTGTTTGTGGAAGTAAAAATATGGTCAATAAAGTAGAGGAGTTTATGCGTAAGTATGGAGAATAAATCCTTTCTATTCAACTATAAATTATCAAAACAGCAACAACTTGTAAAAACGTTTTTTAATGATTAAATTTGTAGTACAAGAATCAATTTAATCAATTTTAAATATAAAAATATTATGGCTTTTCAATTACCAGATTTAGGGTATGCTTATGATGCATTAGAACCACAGATTGATGCTAGAACTATGGAAATACACCATACAAAACATCATAATGGATATACAACAAAATTAAACGGAGCAGTTGCAGGTACTGATTTAGAAGGAAAATCTATAGAAGATATTCTTACTAATTTAGATATGAGTAATGGAGGTGTAAGAAATAATGGAGGTGGATTTTTTAATCACTCTTTATTTTGGTCTGTAATGAATCCAGAAGATAGAGGGTATTTATCTGGTGAATTAAAAGATGCTATTGAGGCTGCTTTTGGTTCTAAAGATGCTTTTATGGAAGCTTTTTCTAAAGCTGCAGCAACACAATTTGGTTCTGGTTGGGCTTGGTTATGTGTAATGCCAGGAGGTAAAGTAGAAGTTTGTTCTACTCCAAATCAAGACAACCCATTAATGCCTGGTGTTACTTGTGGAGGAACTCCTATTTTAGGATTAGATGTTTGGGAACATGCTTACTATTTAAACTACCAAAACAGAAGACCAGATTATATTGATGCTTTCTTTAAAGTAATCAACTGGAATGAAGTTGAAAAACGTTATGCTGAAGCGAAATAAGTGACGTAGTTACTTTTAGAATCTCACTAGAATGTAAAAAGTGATTTTATAAAAAAAAAGCATCCAAAATTTTGGATGCTTTTTTTTGTTGTTTAACGATTAATAAGCTCTTTGGTTACTTCCTTCAAAAAAGTTTATGAATGCCTGATTAACAACTCTATTTCCTCCTGGAGTTGGGTAATTTCCAGTAAAATACCAATCTCCTGGATTGTCTGGACATGCTTTATGCAAACCTTCTATAGATTGATAAATAACCTCAACATCTGCTTTAATCTCTTTTGTTTTTAGCATTTCTGCAATTTTTGCTGATACCTCTTCTGGAGTAAATGAACTGTATATACCCTTTACATGGTTTACAATTTCTCCATCATCTTTAGATTGCTGTGCTTTACATTTTTTATAGACATCCTCTACAATATGATATTTATTATGATCTTTCAACAGCTCTAAAGCAGCTTTAAAAGCAATAAAAGCTTCGATTCTTGCCATGTCAATTCCATAACAGTCTGGATAGCGAATTTGTGGAGCAGAAGAAACCACCACTATCTTTTTAGGATTTAACCTGTCTAAAATTTTAATAATACTTTTCTTCAAAGTAGTTCCACGTACAATACTATCATCAATAATAACAAGGTTATCTGTAGGTTTTACCACACCATAGGTAATATCATAAACGTGTTCTACTAAATCATTTCTAGAACTATCATCAGCAATAAACGTTCTTAATTTTACATCTTTAATCGCTATTTTCTCAAAACGCGCTCTTTCGGATAAAATTTCAGTTACTTTTTTTGCAGATAAATCTTTTCCCCCAGCTAAAATTTTTGCTGTTTTTTGTTGATTCAATAAGTCTTCGGCAGCTTCCGTCATTCCATAAAAAGACGTTTCTGCTGTATTTGGTATGTAAGAAAAAACAGTATTAGAAATATCAGAATCTATAGATTTTAAAATCTTCGGAAACACATATTTTCCTAAATTTTTACGTTCTTCATAAATGCTTGCATCACTTCCTCTAGAAAAATAAATACGCTCAAAAGAACACGCTTTATTTTCTCTCGGTTCTATCACTTTCTTAATAGAAACCTTACCACTTTTCTTAATGATTAATGCGTGACCTCTTTCTAATTGTTGCACATCTTCAATCTTAACATTAAAAACAGTTTGTATAACTGGTCTTTCTGAAGCAACAACGACAACCTCATCATCTTCATAAAAAAAGGTAGGTCTAATTCCATTAGGGTCTCTCAATACAAAAGCATCTCCGTGACCAACTAAGCCAGCCATAGCATAACCACCGTCCCAGTTTTTAGAAGATCTTTTTAATACTTTCTTAAGACTTAAATTCTCTTCTATATAAGGTGATGCATCTTTTTTACTAAATCCTTTGTCCTTTGCTTGTTGATATAATTTAGAAACTTCATCTTCTAAAAAATGTCCAATTTTCTCCATCACCGTTACAGTATCTGTAAACTCTTTTGGATGCTGACCCAACTCTATCAACTCTTCTAACATTTGTTTAGAGTTCGTCATATTAAAGTTACCAGCAACTATTAAGTTTTGATGTTTCCAATTACTTTGACGTAAAAAAGGATGTACACTTTCGATAGAGTTTTTACCAAAAGTCCCATAGCGTACATGTCCTAAAAATAAGTTTCCAACATAAGGCATGTTTTCTTCTTGCCATTTTACATCGTCTTTTTTAGTTGGGTTTTCTTCTAAAACATTATTTAAACGACCGTTAATTTGAGCAAAAATATCTTGTATTGGTGTTGGTTTGTTAGAACGAACTCTACTAATATACCTTGTTCCTGGTGCGACATTAAATTTTACACTTGCAAAACCAGCTCCATCTTGTCCACGATTGTGCTGTTTTTCCATCAATAAATACATTTTATTAATTCCGTAAAATGCTGTACCGTACTTGTCTTTATAAAATTGTAGGGGCTTCTTTAATCGAACCAGTGCAATTCCGCATTCGTGTTTAATAGCATCACTCATTTAATTGGTTGTTTTGTTGTGTTTTGTTGTGTTGAATTTTATGTATAAAAAAATCCGCGATTTTTAAACGCGGATTTTCATTTATGATAATTCTATATCAAATTGTGTTAGTTCTTTAAAAACTTGCAAGCGTGTTTTCACTTCGTCTGTTGTTAGTTCTTGCATACGTTCTGTTCCAAATTTCTCTACACAGAACGAAGCTAGATTAGAACCATAAATAATAGCATTTTTCATATTCTTAAAAGAAACATCTTCAGTTTTTGCTAAATACCCACAGAAACCTCCGGCAAAAGTATCTCCTGCTCCTGTAGGATCAAAAACTTCTGCTAAAGGTAGTGCTGGTGCATAAAACATGTTACCTTCGTTAAACAACAAAGCACCATGTTCTCCTTTTTTAATCACTACGTATTTTGGACCCATTTCATGGATTTTCTTTGCTGCATTTACCAAAGAATATTCTCCAGAAAGTTGGCGAGCTTCTTCATCATTTATAGTTATAACATCAACTCTTTTAAGAACAGTATGTAAATCTGCAAGTGCAATGTCCATCCAAAAATTCATGGTATCTAAAACAACTAACTTTGGTTTCGTTGTCATTTGATCTAAAACTGAAGCTTGAGTTAAAGGGTGCAAATTACCTAACATCACAATACCAGCATCTTTAAAATTTTCTGGAACAACCGGTTCAAATTTTTCTAATACATTTAATTCTGTAATTAAAGTATCTCTAGAGTTCATATCATTATGATATTTTCCACTCCAAAAAAAAGTTTTACCTTCTTTGATAATTTCAATACCGTCAGTATTAATCCCTTTGGTATTCATCATTTTTAAATATGATGTTGAAAAATCTCCACCAACTACTGAAACAACTCCGGTTTCGACACCAAATTGACTTGCTGCTAAACCTACAAAAGTTCCAGAGCCACCAAGAATTTTATCCGTTTTTCCAAAAGGAGTTTCAATTGCATCAAATGCGACAGTACCTACTGCTAATAATTTGCTCATGTGTCTATTCTAACCTCCCAAAGGGAGGTAATTTAATACGTTAATCAATATACAAATGACACTAATTAACAAAATTAATAATCTATTTACTTTATCTGTAACAAGCATTTTTAATGCTTTTTTATCGTATTTTTGCCCTTTCCACGAAAGGTATCTACAATACCACAAAAATAAGTTTAAAAAATGACTATCAAAGAAATACAAGAAGAAATTATTGATGAGTTTTCCATGTTTGATGATTGGATGGAACGTTATGAATATATCATAGACCTTGGCAAATCTTTACCTATAATTGATGCGCAATTTAAATTAGATGAAAATTTGATTAATGGCTGTCAATCTAAAGTCTGGTTGTACTCAGAATTAGAGAATGATACCATCAAATATACTGCGGATAGCGATGCTATTCTAACCAAAGGAATTGTAGCTTTGTTATTACGTGTTTATTCAGGTCAAAAGCCAGCAGATATTTTAACTGCCGAAACTCGTTTTATTGATGAAATTGGATTAAAAGAGCATCTTTCTCCGACAAGAGCAAATGGGTTAGTTTCTATGGTGAAACAAATAAAAATGTATGCAATTGCACAACAAACAAGATTGCAAAATTAAAATCTACATAAAATGACAGATAGAGAGCTAGAAGAAGTTGGTGATAAAATTATAAGAGTTATAAAAACTATTTATGATCCTGAAATTCCTGTAGATATTTATGAATTAGGATTAATTTATGATGTTTTTGTATCAGAAGAAAACAATGCAAAAATATTAATGACTTTAACATCACCTAATTGTCCTGTTGCAGAATCATTACCTCGAGAAGTTGAAGATAAAGTAAAAACTTTAAAAGAAATTGACAACTGTGAGGTAGAAATCACTTTTGATCCTACGTGGACCTCTGAAATGATGAGCGAAGAAGCTAAATTAGAGTTAGGAATGTTGTAAGTTTTTTAAGCTTCAAAAAAAGAGCAGATGTTATTTAGAAGTATTTTTTTTAGACGATTTAAAATCTTAGAATTTAGTTAAATTAAGATTCTTCGTTAGAATAAAAAATTTAAAACTTTAAATCAAAAAAATGTCAGAAGAAATTTTAAATAGAGTCACAAACAGCAAATTAAAAACGTTTGATCTAGAGGAAATATATCCTGAAGGGGAAAGAATTGTTTTTGATATTAAAGATTGGCTATTTCAAGAAATCATTTTAAAAGAAAAAGATTTTAGAGCATCAGTTTCTAATCATGATTGGTCTAAATACGAGAAATCTTTTGTAGCTATTACATGCTCAGTAGATGCAATTATCCCCTCTTGGGCTTTTATGTTAGTCGCATCAGAATTAACCCCTTTTGCAAACAAAGTTGTTATCGGTAATTTAGAGTTGTTAGAAACTGTAATTTATCAAGAGCTGATTAGCTTTTTAGACTTTAAAGATTTTGCAAACAAACCTGTAATTATAAAGGGCTGTGCAGACAAACCAATACCAAATTCTGCTTTTGCTTTTTTAATAGCAAAACTACAACCTTTAGCAAAATCTATTCTATTTGGAGAAGCTTGTTCTACTGTACCTCTATATAAATCAAAGAAATAATTTTATTTCTTAAGAAATATTATCATTTTTGCTTGCTTAAAAGAATCATACTTGAATAAAATTGTAATCTTTTTATTCCTATTATTTTCTGTTAACTTTTCCGCGCAAGAAGAGGCAGAAAAAGATTCCATTTCTATTCCTAAGTGGAAAATTCATGGCAGATTTGCGTTCATCTTTAATCAATCTTCATTTTCTAACTGGGTATCTGGAGGTCAAAATACGGTAGCAGGAAACTTTAATATTAATTACGATTTTAATTATAAAAATGGAAATATAAACTGGGATAGTAGAATTATAACTAGCTATGGTATTAGTCACATTAGTGAAAAAGGATTTCGTAAAACCGATGATCGTTTCGAACTCAATACCATATATGGTTTTAAAACTTCAAAATATTGGTTTTTTTCATTTATTGGTAACTTTAAAACACAGTACACAAAAGGTTTTGATTACAAAAATGATCCTAAAGTTCTAGTTTCAGCTTTTTTATCACCTGCTTATTTAACCTTTGGACCTGGAATGTTATGGAAGAAATCTGATAATTTAAATATAAATATTGCGCCAGCAACAGCTAGGTATACATTTGTAAATGATTTATTTTCTGGAAGGTTTGGTGTAAAAGAAGGCAAAAACACTGCATTTAGTATGGGTTTTAACTTATCTAGTTACTACAAATTTAATTTAATGGAAAACGTTGAGATGGAAAACATTTTAACGATGTATTCAGATTATTTAGCAAACATTGGAAATATCGATGTAGATTACCAAACAAACATTCGTTTTAAAGTGAATAAGCAGATAAAAATGCAAATGACTTTCCATACAATTATTGATGATAATTCTTCTTCTAAAATTCAATTCAGGCAACTTTTTGGTTTAGGTTTAAATTATAGTTTTCACGAAAAAAGAACTTTTTAATCTCAAAAAGAAATACTTTTACAAGAAAAAATAAAGAAAATGAAAAAATTATTAATCTTATTACTTTTTGCTTTTACAGGATTATCTATAAACGCTCAAACTTCAGAAGAATTAAAAAAAGAACAAGCTCCTAAAAATGCAAAAATCTCAAAATTGCAAGGAGAGGTAAATGCTTTACAAGCTAAAATTGATGCTCTTCCTGGTTGGAGAAAAGGTGCTTTTGGTACCATTGGCGCAAGTTTATCTGGCTTTAATAATTGGTATTCTAGAACAGCTCCGAATGCATCTGCAGGAAATATTGGTATTTCAATTAATGGTTTTGCCAATTTAATTGAAGACACATACTTTTGGAGAAACTCAGGTGCAATTAATCTTGGTTGGGTAAAATTAGATGATGAATCTGTTGCAGGAGATGAAGGTTTTGAGACTGCTACAGACGTTTTAACATTAAGTTCTTTGTATGGTAAAAGACTAAACAAAAAATGGGCACTTTCTGCTTTAGGAGAATATAGAACAACTTTAATTGATAATTTTAACAACCCAGGTTTTTTAGATTTTGGTGTTGGTTTAACATGGACACCAACAAATAGGTTAGTCGTTGTATTGCATCCTGGTAACTACAATGCTATATTTAGCGACAGCGAAAGTTCTTTTACTTCTTCTCCTGGTGCAAAAATAGTTGCAGACTACACAGCTACACACAATAGAATAAGTATAAAATCTAATTTTTCTATGTTTCAAAGTTATAAAGAAGCATACTTAAGTAACTGGAATTGGACGAATTCTTTTGGTTATAAGTTATGGAAAGGAATAGGGCTTGGTTTTGATTTTGGCCTGCGTAACAATAAGCAAGAAGCTTTAAACAACGCACTTATTTCTGATGTAAATACAACTTTTAGTACTTTAGATAACAAAATACAATCCTACTGGTTATTTGGATTGAGCTATTCTCTCTAAGAAACTTAAATAATAGTCTGTAAGCCTCAAGAAATTCTTGAGGTTTTTTATTTTGCTTATTTTTACATTCTAAATCTCTATTAATGACAATATTAATAATTTACGCAACCATCTCTATTTTCTTTTCATTTTTGTGCTCTATTCTTGAAGCTGTTTTATTAAGTATTACTCCAACTTTTATCAATCTAAAGAAAAGTGAAGGATTAGAATACGCAACTGCATTAGAAACCTTAAAAAAAGATGTAGACAAACCATTAATTGCCATTCTAACAATTAACACGGTTGCTCATACAGTTGGTGCTATTTTGGTTGGTGTAGAAGCAAAATTTGCATATGCAGAAATTTATGGAAGCGAAATAAAAACCATTCTCGGAATAAAAATAACAGAAGACGCTATGGTTGGTATTGTATCTACAGTTATGACAATTTTAATATTAGTCGTATCAGAAATTATACCAAAAACTATTGGAGCAACATATTGGAAACAGTTAGCAAACTTTACAACTAAAGCTTTAAAAATAATGATTTTCCCATTAAAATGGACAGGGATTTTATGGGTTTTACAGTTAACCACAAAATTAATTGGAGGAAAAGGTCATGGAAGTGTTTTAAGTAGAGAAGGGTTTTTAGTGATGACAGATATGGCTGAAAAAGACGGTATTTTTCTAAAGAATGAAAGCAAAGTAATCAGAAATCTTTTAGGTTTTAAGGAGATAAAAGTAAATGATGTAATGACACCAAGATCTGTTTTAGAAATTGCTGATGAGAGTCAAACAATACAGTCTTTTTACAACGAACATAGAAATTTAGGCTTTTCTAGAATTCCTGTTTTTGCAGAAAATCCTGATGAAATTACAGGTTATTTTTTAAAGGACACTTTACTAGAAGCTATCATTGATGGGAAAGGTGAAGACAATTTAGCGTCCATTAGAAGAAATATTTTAATCACAAATAGAGAATTATCAATTCCTGATTTATTTGATAAATTAATCAAAGAAAAAGAACATATTGCATTAGTCGTTGATGAATATGGTTCGGTTAGCGGAATTGTTTCTCAAGAAGATGTAATTGAAACTTTGCTTGGTTTAGAGATTATGGACGAAAGTGATTCTGTTGCTGACTTACAAGCTCATGCTAGAAAATCTTGGGAAAGTAGAGCGAAAAGCATGGGTATTATTGAGGATAAAAAAGAGGAATAAATTTTTATCACTCAATAGTATATTAGCTTGCTATTGTTTTGTGTTTTTTTTAATATGAGTTTTCCAATTATATTTTCATCCTAAATAACTAAAGATAAAGTATCATTACAAATAAAGGTACTCGATAAAAGTCAACACTATGGGATATTTTCGACTTTGTTACCTTTTAAAGTGTAAATTGTTTTTTCTAGTGATACCTTAATATATAAAAAGTATCTATATTTCTAAATAGTGACAACGATACGATAACTATCAGAACAACCTATTCCTCCTCTTTATATTCATGATATAAAAAGTCATTATAAGGAAAACGTTGAATATGAATCCTTTTTACTTCTTCGTAAGTTTGCTCTTTAAAGTCTTCTATATTGTCTTTGTTTAAAGCAGAAATAAAGATAGAAGCTACATCGTAATCATTCATCCACGTTTTTTGCCAATCTTGTAAAGTGTAATGTTCTTTTCCTCTTTCTGTAACGATATCGTCTGTAGCAATTGTTTCATGAGCATAAGCATCAATCTTATTAAAAACCATTAAGGTTGGTTTGTCTGCACATTTTATATCATCTAAAACACCATTTACAGAAGCAATATGGTCTTCAAAATTTGGATGAGAAATATCTACTACATGCAATAACAAATCTGCTTCACGCACTTCATCTAAGGTAGATTTAAAAGATTCTACTAATTGTGTTGGTAGCTTTCTAATAAACCCAACGGTGTCTGTCATTAAAAACGGAATGTTCTTAATTACCACTTTTCTAACCGTTGTATCTAACGTTGCAAAAAGTTTATTCTCAGCAAAAACATCACTTTTACTAATTACATTCATCAATGTCGATTTACCAACATTAGTATAACCGACAAGAGCTACACGTACCATTTTCCCGCGATTTTTTCGCTGAACAGCCATTTGCTTATCAATGGTTAATAATTTCTTTTTTAAGACATCTATTTTATCACGAATAATACGTCTATCTGTTTCGATTTCTGTTTCTCCAGGACCACGCATTCCAATACCCCCTTTTTGCTTATCGAGGTGAGTCCAAAGTCTAGTTAAACGAGGTAATAAATATTGACATTGTGCTAATTCTACTTGTGTTTTTGCAGAGCTTGTTTGTGCTCTTTGGGCAAAAATATCTAAGATTAAATTAGTTCTATCTAAGATTTTACAATCTAAAACTTTCTCTATATTTCTTATTTGTGCTGGTGATAGTTCGTCGTCGAAGATAGCAGTTCCAATACCATTAGACTCAATGTAATCTCTTACTTCTTCTAATTTACCAACTCCTAAAAAAGTTTTTGGATTTGGTTTTTCCATTTTTTGAACAAAGCGTTTAACAGCCACTCCACCTGCAGTTGATGTTAAAAACTCTAACTCATCTAAATATTCCGTAGATTTTGTTTCGTCTTGTTTCTGTGTAATAATTCCTATTAAAACAGCTTTTTCCGATATTGCTTCCCTTTGATCTATCATACCCTGCAAAAGTACGAACAAATCTTGTTTTATAAACAGAAAAAACCTCAATAGAAATTGAGGTCTTAACTAATTAACTAAAATTTTTACAACTTTCCCTTAATACTTTCTCTTTTTAATAGTTAATTTTCAATTCAGATTTTATTCATTACAAAACTAGTGAACCAAGAATCAATTTATAATATCTTAATGTTAATAAAACAACTCTTTTAGGTTATGAAACTATACAGATAAAATACTTCTGATATTTTTATTTTCCCCAAAACAAAAGCATTTCGGTTTTGGTTATTTATAATATAGAAAGTTTTTTTGATACTATTGGTAACTCTAAAATTGCGGAGGGTGGTTTTCTTGTATATACTTTCTTCAAAAATGAAGGTTACTCTTTTTCTTGATTTTTAAAAGCTTTCATCAACTTTTCATCATTTAAAATATATTTCTTGTACTTACCATCTCTATATCTGTAATAAATAAAAAATGGCATAAACAAAAAAGAAAAATAAAACACACCTAAGCCCATCACAACTTGTGCTTTTTCATGTTCTGTATTTATAAGGTAAAGTCCAATTATTATCCAAACTAAAAAGATAACAAACATTATTTTTAAGATTAATTTCATATTACAAATTTACAAAAGTTATATCTTGAAAAAATATATTTGCCCAGATTTTCACAAGTTGCAAAAAAACAAGCTTCCTTCTTTCGTGATAATTAAATAAGCTAGTGTCTTATTAAAATCTAATTTTCATTTAAATGAAACCAATTTCTGTATTTTTGATTTGTTTGTTTCTTATTTCTTGCAATCAAACAAGAAAACAACCAATTATGAACAAAAAAATTATCATTGCACACAGAGGTGCTTCTGGATATTTGCCAGAACATACTTTAGAAGCAAAATCCATGGCACATCTAATGAATGCTGATTTTATTGAGCAAGACATCGTGTTGAGTAAAGATGATGTTCCTATTGTAATTCATGATATTTATTTAGATGATGTAACTGATATTGCCATAAAGTTTCCAAATAGTAAAAGAAAAGACAATCGTTTTTATGTCATCGATTTTACCTTTGATGAATTACAAACTTTGCAAGTTACTGAGCGTTTTAATCCTGCAACTGGAGCGCAATTTTATAAAAATCGCTTCCCAAAAGGAAAAGGAAATTTTAAACTCCATTCTTTGCAAGAAGAAATAGAATTGATACAAGGTTTAAATACTTCTACAGGGAAAAATATTGGCATCTATCCTGAAATTAAAGAACCAAAATTTCATCAAAAAGAAGGAAAAAAGATAACTGAGATTGTTTTAAAAGTACTGTCTGATTATGGCTACAAAACCAAAAAAGACAATTGTATTTTACAATGTTTTGATGCTAATGAATTAGAGAGAGTTAGAAAAGAATTAAATTCTAAATTATTTTTAGTGCAATTGATAGAGTTTAAAGAAGAAACAAAAAAACTGAAACATTTTGCAACTTTTGCAGACGGAATTGGACCTTGGTACAAACAAATATTATCAGAAAAAATTGATGGAAAGTTTAGGTTTACATCTTTAGTTTCTGATGCTCATAAATTAGACCTAACAGTACATCCTTATACTTTTAGAGCAGATGCTCTCGATGAGTTTTCTTCTTTTAAAGAAATGCTGGAAACATTTTTAATTGACGCAAATGTCGATGGTGTTTTTACAGATTTTCCAGATTTGGTTGTTAGCTTTTTGAGAAATATGTAACTTCTTGATAAAATAAAATTTTACACAGCGACAATTTTTAGTAAAATTCATGAAATGCAAGCACAATTAGTATTGAGATGATTAAGCGGTAACTTCAATTAATTTATTTCTATAAACAGAAAGTAATTTCGATTTGGAAATAAAACCGACATACTTTTCATCTTCGACTACGGGTAAATTCCAAGCGCCACTTTCTTTAAATTTGTTCATTACATCTTCAACAGAATCATCATGAAAAATAATAGCAGGAGCTAATTTCATGAAATCAGAAACGTACGTTTCGTTATACTGTGTTTGGTCGAACATCATTGGCCTAATATCATCTAGCAGTACTATTCCTAAAAAAACTTTCTTTTCATCTAATACAGGGAAAATATTTCTTTTTGATTTTGCTACTGATATTTTCAACATTTCACCAAGCGTCATTTCTGGCGTAATTGGTTTAAAATTTCGTTCAATTAATTTATCGATTCTCATCAACATTAGTACATTCTTGTCTTTATTGTGTGTAATTAATTGCCCTTTCTTTGCTAATTCTACCGTGTAAATTGAGTTGGATACAAAATACTTTGTAAAAGCAAATGAAATTGCTGAAACTAACATTAAAGGAACAAATAACTCGTAACCACCTGTTATTTCTGCGATCAAGAAAATAGCTGTTAATGGTGCGTGCAATACACCTGCCATTAAACCTGTCATACCTATTAAAGTAAAGTTAGATTCAGAAACGTTAAATCCAAATTGATTTATAATTTTTGCAATCGCATTTCCAAGTGCACTTCCCATAAAAATTGTAGGAATAAAGATTCCTCCAACACCACCCGCAGCAAATGTCGTAGTCATCGCAATTGCTTTAAAAATGGCAATTAACAGCAACATTACAACAACAACATATACATTCTCTAAATCTATATTATAAGGGATATCTTTAAGCGCTGCTGCTGTGTTTCCTTTTAATAAATTATTGATTAAACCATAACCCTCTCCATATAAAGGTGGGATTAAATAAAGCATGATTCCGATTGCAACTCCTCCAATAAGTAACTTTTTAAACGGGCTATTAAACTGTTCAAAAAAGTTAATTATTTTAAAATACATTTTAGAGAAATAGACAGATGCAATTCCTGTTAAAAAAGCTAAAGCTATGTAAAAAGGGATGTCTTTTACTTCAAAAACATCTACTAGTTTAAAACCAAATAAAACGTCTGTTCCAATAAAAAAATAAGATGTAATAACCGCAGAAACAGATGCCAATAACAACGGAACCAAAGAGGCAAAAGCCAAGTCTAAACTAAAGATTTCTACTGCAAAAATTATGGCTGCAATTGGCGCTTGAAACATAGAAGACATTGCGCCAGCTGTTGCGCAGCCAATTAGCAACATTCTTGTTTTAGAGTTCATATGAAACAACTGAGCAACATTAGAACCTAAAGCGGCTCCTGAACTTACAGCGGGTCCTTGCAGCCCCGCAGAACCTCCAAAGCCAACCGTAATTGGCGCTGTAATTAAAGAAGCAAATATTTTATATCCTTTTATAATTCCATTTCTTCTGGAAATAGCATGTAATGTGGTAGAAATACCATGGCCAATATCCCTTTTTATTACGAATTTTTTAATACAATAAACTAAGAATAAACCAAGGATTGGAAAAATAAAATAGAGAGTGTAATGGTACTCTTTAATTAAATCACCTTTTAAAGCTTCTTCAATAAGGAAGGTTAAATCTTTTAAAATAAAAGTACCTAAGCCCGCTAAGAAACCAACTAAAACACTTAATATGTATACAAACTGTCTTTCAGAAATATGTTTATATCTCCAAATTAAAATTTTTCTGTATATTTTTTTTGTAGTTAGCATTGTTATTTTACAGTCAGAATATCCGTACCTAAATAAACATTATTCTTATTATAATACCAAGCTCTATTTTTTGGCATTTTTAC
>CEWR01024666.1_pt1 | contig 28671 bp, 21 predicted proteins | sample 356321 | NCBI WGS metagenome assembly CEWR01 (sample SAMEA2621551, study PRJEB7988) | marine metagenome | biome: marine biome (ENVO:00000447); feature: mesopelagic zone (ENVO:00000213); material: "saline water (ENVO:00002010), including plankton (ENVO:xxxxxxxx)" | depth 790 m
CTGATGTCGGTAACAATCCGGGTGCTTACAACGATTTCTGGTTCGAAGTCGCCGGTATCGGTGACACGGTTCGAACTTCCCTGGTAGTGTATCCAGAGAATGGGCGCTTTCCGGCGGCAGTCGAAGGGGCGCCAAGACAGTTTGGCGGCCTCGGCCCAGATGTGCCCGGTGCCCGACCAGTTCGATACACCGTGGGTGGCATCGCGAAAGATGGCCCGGAAGACCGTGGGCTCTCTACCCGCTGTATCGTCGGCTTCAACTCGGGACCACCGTTTACTCCCAGTCTATATAATAACAATGTGCAGATTTTCCAGAGCCGGAATACCGCAGTGATCATGACAGAAATGATTCATGACGCTCGTATCGTTCCGCTGGGCGACCGGCCGGAACTGGACAACGATATTCGTCTGTGGTCTGGTGATTCCAGGGGTTATTGGGATGGTGATACCCTGGTGGTGGAAACTAAAAACTTCAATGGCCTGCGTCAAACCTTCAACAGCACCGGCGCGAACGGGAACATGGTGTTGACAGAACGTTTTACCCGGGTCGCTTACGATACGGTGAACTATGAATTCACCATCGATGATCCATCCACTTTTACGGACAAAATCACGGCTATTGTGCCGATGATCAAGGTGGGTGGCTTGTTATATGAGTATGCCTGTCACGAGGGTAACTACGGCATGTTCAACATTCTGCGTGGTGCGCGGGTGGAAGAGCGGCTGGCGGCAGAAAGCGGGACACAGTAATTTAAAAAGCGGGGTAAGAACGATTCCTGATTGGCTTGTTCTTATGAATTTTTGGCTACTCGATTGATCTTGAGTATCAGTAAACCAACGGTAAACGATTGAAGGGTTGTACATGAAAACACTATTACAAAAACTAATATCAGCGACTTGTCTGTTCTCGGTAATTGGCCTGTTTGTATCTGCGCAAGTACTTGCTCAGGCCGGCGCTTTCCCACGCACACCAAGTGGCAAGCCGGATTTTAGCGGCATCTGGCAGGCCATGACGTCCGCTCACTATAACGTGGAACCCCATGCCGCGTCGGAAGGTCCGTACCCGGGCCTGTTCGGCGCACTGTCAGCCACGCCGGGAGGGCTGGGTATCGTCGAGGGCAGCCGAATTCCTTATAATGAACAGGGCCGCAGGCAGGCGGATGCCAACCGTGGCAGCGCAATCGAAAATGATCCAATGGCCAAGTGTTATATGCCCGGCGTGCCCAGGGCAAACTACATGCCTTTCCCGTTCCAGATAGTGCAGTCGCAGAACGTTGTCCTGATTGCCTACGAAGTAGCGGAAGCAAATCGTATTCTCTACGTCGATCAGCCTGACCTGGAATCCCAGGTAGACGCCTGGATGGGCCACTCCAATGCCCATTGGGAGGGCGACACCCTGGTTGTTCGTGTGAGCGGGCAGATGCCAGATACCTGGTTCGATCGTGTCGGCAATCATCACAGCTACGAGATGGTAGTCGAAGAGCGCTGGTCTCCCGCCGGACCAAACCATATTAATTACGAAGCAACGATTACGGATGCAAATACATTCACCGCGCCCTGGACAATAAGCTTTCCACTTTATCGCCACATCGAAGACGGTATGCAATTGCTCGAATTCAAGTGCGCGGAATTCGCGGAAGAATATGTGTATGGCGAATGGCGTAAGGAGGGGACTCCACGAGGCAATCCTCCGCAATAAGTATTAGTCGGGATAGTTCCGGTGTCAGAGGTGGCGCCTCGATCGATGGTGGCATGACATTTGCCCCGGGAATCAATGCCGCTGACTGACTCCATCGAACTGAGTTTGTTCAGTGGTGTAATTGGCGAGGCGATTGCGGAGGTTAAGCCCTATGTAGTCGATGATGAGCTTCAGCTTGATACCCAACCGATCAATTTTACAGTCAATCCGGCAACATCGATTATGCCGCTTTCGGTTTTTCCCGAGAAAGACACCGTGATTTCGAGCCGTAGCGGTACGCTCACGCAAACACAGAATCTATTCGTCGGGGAAAGGGTCAGGGGGGTTTGCCTGGCCGACTTCAAAAATGATGGTGACCCCGATATTGTTGCAACCCCTACACAGGCAATCTGGTGGCGTTATTCACCAATGATGGAGCAGGAAATTTGTCCGATGCGGTAACGTTCGATGTCGGCGATGGCGAATGGCCTTGTGCGTCCGCGGATATTACCGGTATCGATGAAGTCGACGATAAGCTCATTCTTTTCAGGCATTAGTCACTGCGCCTGGTCTTCATGAAAGCTGGCAATTTCACTCAGGGATTTACGTGATATATCTGGCACCCTTGCGTCCGTTTCCGGATAGCCGACGACCAGGATTAAATACGCTTTCTCATAGCTTGGCCTTGCAAGAATTTCGTTGAGAAATTTCATTGGGCTCGGTGTATGGGTTAGTGTGGCAAGGCCGACATTGTGAAGCGCAGCAATCAGCACCCCTGTGGCGATGCCGACCGATTCGGTGAAGTAGTAATTTTTCCGCTTGTTAGCGGCCGCATCGAAGCCAAATTTCTGACTGAAGATCACGATTAGAAATGGTGCTCGCTGCAGAAAAGGTTTGCTGGCATCGGTACCGAGAGGAGCGAGTACGTCTAGCCAATCCTGTGGTGCACGGTCGTTGTAGAACTTCTCTTCTTCCTCTTCTGCGCGTTCGCGTATCTGCTGTTTGATCGCCGGGGCACTCACTACAGCGAAATGCCAGGGCTGGCGATTAGCGCCGCTGGGGGCACTACCGGCGGTGATTAAACAATCCTCGATCACTCGTCTTGACACTGGCTTGTCGGAAAAGTCTCTCACGGTACGCCGAGCCTGCATCAGATCAGAAAATGCTTTTGCCCGTTCCCCCATCTCAGCTTCCGAGTGTTGTTTCAAGACCAGTTTGATTGTTTTTATTGCAGTATCTGCCATGGACTATCCTTTTAAAACCTGAGTTTGTTTTTGTTCGATGACCGGAACCAGTAGCTGGAACCAAATCCAACTATCAGGGGCTCCCTGAATCAGTCAGTTTGAATCAGCTGCCATACAAGGGCAATCCAAATCAGAGCTACATTACCAGAGTTAGGATATGGATGTTCGACCTGTGCCAGATCGGATCGTTGCACGAAGGGCGAGAAATGTGGTTGAAGCGAGGAACCAACCGGCGCGGAGCTCTAGCGGTTGATGGTATAGATGCCTTCAATCGAGTTGAGGGGCTTGACGAGATCCTGCAGATCGAATCCGCCAACGAAGGTTTCTGCCGCGCTACCCGTGAACAGATCCCCGAGTTTTGCGTTAATGGAAGTGCTGATCAAACCGCTGCTATCCATCAGCTGAGTTGCGGTGGCACCCAGACCAACTACACCGGCATTTACAGAACCGATAAAGTCGATAGCCCAGGCTTGATCCGCAACGTTAATCTGCAGACTGCCGTTGGTGATAGTGCCGGTATCGAAATTGACAACCATCGTCGCCAGCAAGCTGCTTATTTCGCCAGCACTACCGTTGCCAATAAAGGATGAGACCAATCCTGATCCATAGCTTGCATTACCTTTGAGGTTGGCAACCGGGGTTGGATTAACTTCAGCAAAATATTTGCTGGTCGAAACTACCGTCAGTGACTCGTTCACCCGGGTCACGACTCCCCAGTTTGAATCGATTGATCGATCCCACTTGCCCCAGCTGATACTGAAATCTTCGCTAGTGGCATTATCTGAAGTGGCCCGCATCAGCTGAGAACTATTGCTGCCCTTGCCATTATTGCCTGAGTTTCCGTTGCCGTTATTGCCGGAATTTCCATTGCCATTGTTACTGAAATTTCCGTTGTCACTGGAACTGCTGTCATCATCTAAATCATCGTCACCGTTGTTGTTATTGTTGTCCTTGCCAGCATTGCCATTACCGTTGTTACCGGCTTTGCTGTCGTCGTCGATATCGTCAATAACGGTGATGTTAAGTGATTTCAAAAACTCCAGATCTGCATCGCTAAGATCGCGAACCAGGGAAGCAGGGACAGAGGCTCTGTCATTGCGGCCATCTAGCGTTATTCCAACGGATGCTAACAATACGAGCTGCTCCGGAGTAAATCCACTGAATTCGACCTCACTCGCGTCAGACTATTATGCCGCCCTAGTTTGGGTCTGCATCGTCACTGTCCCCGGGATTTACACTGCCGTTGTTGCTGACATTTCCGATCCCGTCAGCACCGGTGCCGTCGTCCACAGGAGAATCGTCTCCAGCACTAGAATCTGTTCTATCATCTAAGCTGGAATCGGCGCCAACATCAACGGAGGCATCACCACCATCATCGTTGGATCCAGTGTCTGCGGATCAGGGACCGTGGCGAAATCGTGGTCGACGCCAACAACGAGATCTAACTCTTCGGCAGCATTGGCGATAGTATTTCCAACGTCATATACGCCGGTAAAGATTTCACCTGCCGGGGTGATGACGACTTCATAATCCGTACCACGTATTCTTATGGTGGCGAAATTGCTGATAGTGGCCTCATAGGCCTCCTTCTTCTGATCCCCTATGGCGCCTGTAATGGTTCGAAACCCACCCTGAATTAGCGACAGAGAGAATACGTCGGTAACGATATTCTCGACATATTGATAGGCAACGATGGCGAATTTGGTATTGGCTTTGAGTGAAATGCGTGCATCGTCAACCATGCGGATCTGGGTTGATGCCGCCGGGCCGGTTAAAATGGTATCGCCTACGAAGATACGTGAACGACGAGAAAGCTGTCTAGCACTGCCTGTCGAGTCCTGGGCGATTACCTGGCCCGTATCCATAATTATGCGCCCCGCCTGTTCGGAATCCGGTGCAGAATTGGGTTGAGCCATGCTCAGGGGGGATGAAACGGCAAACAAAATCGAAAGCAAGAAAACCCGCAGACGCTGTGTACGGTCTAAAGCAGCCTTCCTAGTCTGGTGGTTCGTCCATTCATGGGTATTACTCTTCTTTTTCTTGCAGTCTATTCAAGCCAAAAGCTCGGTGGTAAATTGAAGATTCATACAACGGAACTTTACTCTGGTCCAATCTCCTGGATCTTAATGAGAGCCGAGTTCCTGCTGATTCTCGTTACGAGTTTGTTATGCTACACCCACTGGGTAATAAGTGCGTGATCGCAATCGCAAAAACACCACCTGTACCGCTATATTGTGTGATATGGCTGGCAAAAATCAGCTAATTGCCGGCTTTTTCGAAAACATCCCGAATTATATTAAAGTTTTAGACCATAATGGACTTGTTCGGTGCGACAACAGAAAAGCATACAAATATATTTTATTGATCAAGGGGTTAGACAATAATCAAGGGTTTTCTGGAGCGTTTGACCAATAAAACCGGAGATAACTTTGAGACAGGGTCCAAATTAACAGCCTGGCGGCGCCAATTTGTAGTGAACGATGAAGGTAAAACAATGAAGAAATCACGATTTGGATTAGCGGTTTTTGGGTGTTGGTTTGGTCTGTTTTTCTGCCATAGTGGGATGGCTCAATCCACGGTGGGAACGCTAAACATCGATCAACTCGCGACCGATTCAATACTTGCATCCACCACCGATACTGACTTTCTCACCCGCTGGGTTGGAGTTCTGCCCAACCATCCTACTGTACCCAGTCCGCGGGAAGTGCTCGGTTATACCATCGGTGCTGAAGGGGAACTCAGCTCGGTAGACGATATTTATCGTTATTTTGAAGCCCTGGCGGCGGCCTCTGAGCGCGTGGAAATTTTCCAATTAGGCCAGAGCTTCGAAGCCCGGGATATGATACTGGTGGCGATTGCCGAGCCTGAGCATCTGGCCGATATCGAAACCTACAAAGCTTATTTGCACAAGCTGGCAGACCCGCGAGTAACAACTCGCGCCGCCGCCGAGGAGATTATCGAGCAGGCATTGCCTATTTATTGGATGACGGCGGGCTTGCATTCGCCGGAGCTAGGTCCGCCAGAGATGGTGATGGAACTGGCCTACCGACTGGCAGTGGAAACCAGAGAGCCCTTCGCCGAGATTCGGGAGAAGGTGATTACCTTGATCACACCGGTATTCGAGGTCGACGGCAGGGCACGCCAGGTTGAGTGGTACCGGCGCAATATCAAGGGCCACACCGACTACTTCGACATGCCACCGCGCAGTGTGCCGTTTTGGGGGCACTACACCTATCATGACAATAACCGCGATGGCATTTCTATAAGCCAGGATATCACCCGCAACTATATTAACGGTGTATACGACTGGAAGCCTACTGTTAGCCTGGATTTGCATGAGTCGGTGCCGCTGCTGTATGTGGCCGGCGGCACCGGTCCCTATAACGAAGGTGTTAGTCCGATTACCATAAGCGAGTGGCAATTGCTCGCCAACTATGAAATTTCGCGGCTCACAGGCCTCGGCCTGGAAGGGGTCTGGACCTGGGGTTACTACACCGGCTGGTATCCCGGTTATATGCTGTGGGCGACGAATAATCACAACGGTATGGGTAGATTTTACGAAACCTTTGGCAATGGCAGCGCCGACACTATGGAGCGTGATATCGGCGATGTGAGATTTGCCGGCGAGGACGTGACCAGCAGGCAGTGGTACAGAGCCGCGCCGCCCCCCGAGAAAATGACCTGGTCGATGCGTAATAACACCAACTATATGCAGACAGGGGTCATCGCTTCCCTGGAGATGGTGGCAAAGAATGGCAAGATGTTTTTGTCCAACTATTACCAGAAGGGTGTCGATGCCCTGGAGAAGGGGGCTGAGAAAGCGCCCTATGCCTATTTGATCCCTCAGCAGCAGAGTGATCCGGACTCGGCCAATTACATGGTGAGTGCTCTGGGTCGGCACGCCATCGAAATTCAGCGTGTCACGGCCGACGCAGAGTACGATGAAGTGGAGGTCAAGGCAGGAGATCTGCTGGTTAAACTGAATCAACCCTACGGACCCCTGGCGCGGACCCTGTTCGAAAATCAGGAGTTTCCCGCCGACGTCGAAGTGCCACCCTATGACGATGTCTCCTGGACTTTCGGTCTAATCTACGGCGTGGATGTCATCGCCATCGACGACGACGCCGTGCTGGAACTCGGGGCTGAAGCATACGATCAGTCCGGGCAGTTTTTGCCGGCAGCCGAATTACCCGTCGGTGGCAATGTCTGGGTGATACCCCACCACGGCCAGCGGGAATTGGGTCCAGTTCGCTTTGCCCTGGGTGATGTGCCGGTGTTAGTAGCGGAAGCAGAATTCGAAGCCGAAGGCGACAGCTATCCTGCGGGCACCCTGATTCTCGATCTGGATGAGATGGATAGAGAAGTGGTCGTCAAGGTGTTGGGGGCCTCCAGCCTGAAAGTGGCGAGTCTGCAGAGCATGCCGATCGTCGCCAGCCATGATCTGGACCTGCCGCGCCTGGGGATTTATCAGTCCTGGACATCGACACAGAACGCAGGCTGGGTTAGATATAGCCTGGATCAGGCGCATATCCCCTATACCCTGTTCTCAAAGGATCGGGCAAAAGCCGGGGATCTCCTCTCTGAGTTTGATGTGATCCTGGTACCCCATATGAGTGGTGGCACCAGTTTGGCTTCGATTATGGGAGGCATAGACCCGAAGTGGTCGCCATTGCCTTATACCAATACGGCCGAGACCCCGAGTCATGGCCATATTCTCAGCTCGGAAGATATCACCGGCGGCCTGGGTTTCGATGGCATGGCGGCCTTCGATGACTTTATTCGCGGAGGCGGCACTCTCATTACCCTGGGCTCGGCCGGCGTGTTGGTGACGGATTCCGGTATTCTGCGGGGCATCCGCAAGCGCAGCTCCGGGAGCATGAACACACCTGGCTCTATCATGACGGCAAAGATTACCGATCATAGTTCACCATTGGTGTATGGCTATGATGAGATTACTCACCTGTTCCGTGGTAACTTGGCAATTTTTTCAGTCGCCGACTATGATCGGGAATATTCACCCCTCCAGTTTGGCGTCAAGGCATATGATGATGGCTCGGAAGATGAGAGCGGTACCGAGGCTGCCACCTACGATGGGGAAGAACCCGATCCCAAACCGCCCCTGGTTATTTCCGGTGGGATCGTACAGGGAGCAGATGTAATAGACGGAGAACCGGCAATCGTCAGCAAGGCACTGGACGCCGGTCACGTCGTGCTATTCAGCTGGAATCCGATGCATCGACACATCAATCATCATGACCATGCATTCGTCTACAATGCGATTCTGAATTGGAACGATCTGTAAATCGATTGGGGTCTGTCCCTGATGTATCCCTACAAAAATATGGAGCAAATTGTCGGTAGTTGATACGGTTAACGGTGCTTGGCAAGGGGTACTGTTTTTCCATTCAGTCGCTTATCCATATCGGGGTGTAGCTGTTATTCGGCTTGGATCTCTGCTGCGATGCGTTGTACATCATCGAGAACCCGTAGTAGGTTGCCGCTCCAGATCATCCCGATCTGGGTTTCCGTATAACCGCGACGTACCAATTCCAGGGTGACATTGAATGTCTCCGCGGCGTTGTTCCAGCCGCTGACACCGCCACCCCCATCGAAGTCAGAGCTGATACCGACATGCTCCAGGCCGATGAACTCCACCAGGTAATCGATGTGATCTACCAGATCTCCCACATCGACGGGCGGAGCCACCGAATTGACTTCGGCATCCATTCTTGGCGCGGCAAGTTCATCGATTTTTGCCAAGCTTGCGACATAGGCTGTTCGATCAGGCTCGCTCAACGCGTTTCTCTGAGCGAAGCTCAAGAGTTCGATGCCCAGGTCTGCGGCAATACTTTCGTTGAGTTTGGTCAGCGCGTCTCGATGCAGCGTATTCTTGTCTGCATTGAGGTAACTGCCGAAGGCGACTGTCTGCACGACGCCGCCATTTTCCTTTATACGCAGCAACTGCTCATCATCGAGATTGCGGCTGTGTTCGCTCATTGCCCGTGCAGAGGAATGAGAAGCTATCAGCGGTGCCCGAGTGAGATCCAGCATCTCCATGATGGCGGCCTTGGAGGGGTGTGACACGTCGATCATGATGCCCCACTTGTTCATTTCGGCGACCGCTTCCCGGCCCATGTCACTCAAGCCATTGTGCAACCAGACATCGTCCCTTTCTCCGGTGTTGGAATCCGCGAACTGACTATGGCCATTGTGAGCCAGGGACATATAGCGGCCACCACGATTGTAAAAGTCTTCGATGTTGGTCATGTCCAGACCAACCGGATAGGCATTCTCAATGCCTATCATGGCAACCTTTTTGCCGGCGGCGTTGATGCGACGAACATCATCGGAAGTGTAGGCGATTTCTATCTGCTCCGGCGCAATTTCTTCAGCCAGGCGATGAATGGAATCGAATTTATCGATGGCATTGGCGTAGGCGGCCGCATAGCCCGCCGTGTCCAGCGTGTCCTGACCCGTGTAGACAATGAGCCAGGTAACATCCAGCCCACCGGCGACCATTTTTGGCAGATTCACCTGGGTGTCCAGATTTGCGGTGTAATTTTTATCGGCAGTAAAATTGTCGGTGTTGATATCGTTGTGAGTGTCCAAGGTAATCACGCGATCGTGAATTCCTCGCGCTCTCGTTATGAGCTGAGCTTCGGTCTCGGCTATTTCATTCTGGGATTCTTGAGAGGGGGTATTGGATTGTGTGGGCTGACTATTATCGCCACACGCAAATAACAGCAAGGCGATCATAAGTGGCATTAAAAACTTGAGTTTCGAATACATGAGCACAGTCTCTACTTCGATTGGTCATTAATATTGAAATTTACTGTCCGCAGAATCATAGATGATCCACGGCTCAGCGCAGGATGCTAAAACTTAGCACTTAGAATCCCGTAATTACAGCGCAAAGTGGCAAATATCTCACTTATTATCCATCCCGCAATTCGGCACAAGAGTATGGGAGCGCGGCGCGCCTTCACCGAGCCTGCAATTGGTCTCTCGAATTATTGCTAATCAGGGCTGCGCTGACATAAAATTGGCCCTGCTATTAGCATGGCCACCTCGGCAGCTGTAGATTTGTGAGAATTTTGAATTATTTGAGAGTCCAACCATGATGTTTCGTCGCTTAGATTGTCGATTACTTAAGAGTTTGGTGTTTTTTGTTGCCCTGGCGCTAGTCTCCACTTCCTTCTCCGAAGGTGGTAGAACTCCGCTGCGAGTGAAAAATGGAATCGTAAGCAGTGTTTCCCGGCTCGCTTCCGAGGCTGGCGTGGAGGCGCTGAAGCAGGGCGGCAATGCCATCGACGCGGCTGTTGCGACGGCATTCGTGCTGGCGGTGACATGGCCATCTGCCGGCAATATCGGCGGCGGTGGTTTCCTGGTTTACCACAGAGAAGACGGCGATGCGACTACCTATGATTTTAGAGAGAAAGCCCCTCTGGCTGCTACCGAGCGTATGTATCTGGGATTGGATGGCACTGTCGTTAACAATTCGAATCACATAGGCATTCTCGCCGTCGGTGTGCCGGGCACGGTGGCAGGACTCTATAAGGCACACCAGGATCGGGGGTCCCTGCCCTGGGCAGATCTGCTTGCTCCAGCAGTGCAGTTGGCAAGGGAAGGCATTCCAATCACCTATGCGCTGCAGTCCGGATTCAGCCGCAACAGCAGAAGATTTTCCGGCTACCCCGCTTCGGCGGCCAAGTTTTCCCGGCAAGATGGGTCTGGCTACGAGCTTGGCGATACCTGGGTGCAGCCGGATCTGGCACATACTCTCGAACTGATTCAAGAGCAAGGCAGGGATGGTTTTTACCAGGGCGAGAATGCGCAACGCCTTGCCGAGTTCATGGCGGCTAATGGCGGCATCATCACGGCTCAGGACCTGGCGAAATATGAGGCGATTGAGCGGGAGCCGATTCGTGGCAGTTATCGCGGCTACGAGATTATCAGCATGCCTCCACCTAGCTCTGGCGGCGTGGTGCTGGTAGAGATGCTGAATATTCTTGAAGGCTTCGATCTCAAAGCCATGGGTCACAACTCGGCGCAGTACCTGCATGTGGTAACCGAGTCCATGCGTAGGGCCTATGCCGACAGGGCAGAATTCCTGGGTGATCCGGATTTTAATGAGGGCATGCCGCTGGCTCGGCTAATGGACAAAGATTACGCGGCGGAGTTGCGAGAGACTATCGATATGGATCGAAAGTCAGAGAGCGACCCCGAGAAGTTCGCAAGTATTTATGAGAGTGAGGAAACCACGCATTTTTCTATCGTAGATAAAGACGGCAACATGGTCAGCATGACCTATACACTGGAATTTGGTTATGGCTCCGGCATCGTCGTCGCGGGCGGTGGATATTTGTTAAACAACGAGATGGGTGATTTCAATGCGGTGCCAGGTGTCACTAATACGCGCGGTCTGATCGGCACGGCGCCGAATCTGGTGGCGCCAGAAAAACGTATGCTTTCCAGTATGACTCCAACTATTGTCGCTGAAGATGGGAAACCGGTTTTCGCCGTCGGGAGTCCCGGTGGTAAGACCATCATCAACACCACCTTGCAGTTAATACTCAATGTGATCGACCATGGTTTTAATATCGCAGAGTCGGTGGAAGCCGGGCGAATTCATCACCAGTGGTTGCCAGATGTTACCAGTATGGAAACCAATTCCCTGTCGCCGGATACCATTCGTCTTTATGAAGCTAAGGGCCACCGATTCATGGAGAGAGGGGCACAGGGCGCCGCCATGGGTGTCTATCATGATCGTGTGAACAGCCTGTTTCTGGGTTCGTCAGATTCCCGCAGTGGGGATGGCGCGGTGGTAGGATACTGAGGCTAGAATGGTGTGATTCGGTTGCCATCGACCCAGGTCTGCAAAACTCGGGTCTGCCAAATTTCACTGACCGGTGATGTAAATATATCCCGGTCTAACAGGATAAAGTCTGCCTTCTTGCCCGGCTCCAGCGTGCCTAACAGGTTTTCCTGGTGGCCGGCATAAGCGGCATCGATGGTGAAGCTGGCAAAGGCCTCCTCAACTGTCATTCGCTCTTCCGGAAACCAGCCGGCTGCTGGCTCATTACCGTGATCCTGACGGGTGATGCTGGCATGCAGTCCGTAAAATGGGTTCGGGGATTCCACCGGGAAGTCGGAGCCGTTAGCAATCACGGCCCCCGCATCTCTCAATTTACGCCAGGCATAGGCGCCCTGGATTCGCACCTCACCCAGACGATCTTGAGCCATGTTCTTGTCGCTGGTGGCGTGGGTGGCCTGGATGGATGCGATTACACCCAATTCGGCGAAGCGGAGAATATCTTCATAGCGTAATACCTGGGCGTGTTCGACGCGGTGACGTAAATCTCGGGTTCCGGTTTCGGCGATTAGTTGTTGATAGTTATCCAGTACTATTTTATTGGCGTTATCGCCGATAGCGTGAGTGTTAACCTGAAAACCCGCGTTCATCGCTGCACGCATGAAATACTCGAGGCGTTCGGGATTGTGTAACAGCAGGCCTGCAGTGCCGGGCAGGTCTGAATACTCTTCGATGAGCGCAGCGCCACGACTACCGAGGGCACCATCGGCAGCAATCTTGACGCTACGAATGGTTAGGGTGTCGTCGTCGCTGCGGAAATGGCCCTCGGCAAGGCGCTGCTCGTAGTACGGGTCGGTGGCTGCCAGCATGACGTTTACTCGGATCGGCAGGGGGCCTGCTTCTAACAAGTCCTTATAGGCTTGCACGACCCGGCTACCGGCACCGGCATCGTGTACGCTGGTGAGGCCGAAGCTGGCCAGTTTCTGCATCGAGGTGTTGAGCGCAAACCTCAATTCCGCAGCACTCGACGGGGGAATCCTGGATCGAATAAGCGCCATGGCATTGTCTACGAAAACACCCGTGGGCTTGCCGTCATCGTCTCGAATTATCTGCCCTCCGGGGGGGTCCTCGGTCCTCTCGGTCACCCCTGCAAGCTCGATGGCGACACTGTTAGCCCATCCCGCGTGTCCATCGATTCTTGAGAGCCAGACCGGCCGGTCACTTAGCGCCATGTCCAGGGAGGTAGCACTGGGGAAGCTATTACTATTCCAGAGCACCTGGTTCCAGCCTCGGCCCTGTATCCAGTCAAGCTCGGTATTCTCTGCGGCGAAATCCACAACCCGTTGCACCGCACTCTGCTCCGAACGGGTGCCGATGAGGTCGACCCGAACCAGGCTCAAGCCATAGTTGAGTACATGGCCGTGGGCGTCAATCAGCCCCGGAATCAGGGTCAGGCCATTGCCATCGATCCTGGTATCGACGTTTTCGGGCAGACTGTCGCCGTCTGAAAATAGGCGGTCTACGCGGTCGTCTGAAAATTGAATAGCTGTGAATTGAATCAGTTCACGATCTGCATCCAGGCTATAGCCATTAATATTGGCCACCAAGGTGGTGTCCCCGTGGGCGATCAGGCCAGGCAATGCCAGGCACAGTGTAATCCAGAGTTGAGCCAGTTTTTTCATGGGTCTAGGGGTCTAATCAGAATTCGACAAGGCATCGATACTATCAACAATGTCGTGCAGTGTCATGACCGGCGGGCCCTGTGACAGCCCGGGCTGTCTGCAATAATCGGGTACGTAGCCAGGGTCGCTAGCGCTCGACTTCAAAAAAAAGCCCGACACACTCTGCAGTGGTCGGGCCAAATAAGAACAAAGTCTCTGGTAAGATTATTCGGCGTCTACATAACGGAAGAAGCCGAAAAACATCTCTTGCCAGGTTTGTTCCCCCCATGTTATCTCTGCCGAGGGATCCGGATTGAATGGATTCATCGCTGAATTATCGAACGTGGCTCTATAAACCATTTCAGTTCCTGCAGGTAGGAATATAGGCTCCTTAAAATCGTACACTTTTTGCCAGTTGAACTGGTAGTTTGGCACGTTGAGGATTTCCTGTTCTCTGCCATCGGGAAACACCAGCTTAAAATTGGCATCGTAACCACGATAGTGCATGTGGGGTCCCAGCATAGACAAATAAGCGTCCTTGCGAAATTTCTTGGTAGCAATCATTTCATGGCCGGCCTCAAACGGAGGAATATAGATATCCAGGTCGGCGGCGGAACCACCCAGGATCTGTCGCGCCGGCGGCTCATCCCATAGGTAGAGTCCAATTTCGGAAGCATCGACAGCTTCTTTGCCCGTTACGGTGTAATGCATCTGCAGCATCAGACCACCGCCAGCTTTGAGCGGGAATCCCGAATTTTCCGGATAGGTATTAATGGAGTTACCCGGGGCGTAAGCTCCCAGACCGATGCCCTGATTCAAGATCTCAAACTCATTTATTCCATTGGGGCCATAGGCGAATGCGATAATATGGTGAAGCACAGTGGGATCACCGGGAACGAATTCCACTGCCTTGACCCAGATATCCTCAGTTATATTCAGGGGTACCTGCAAATTTCGGTATTCCTGAACTCCGGTTGAAGGAATCTGTTGCGGAGGAATGGGGATAACGATGTCAGGTTCGCCATAATTCCACTTAACCAGCTTAGGCCGTAACGCTGCGAGCGGATCAATTCCATCTTTGTTTTGGGAACCATTGTCTATCCAATGGACTAATTTTTGACTCTCTTCGATGGAGATGAAACTGACATTGTGGAAGTCTTCGACGAAATCGTTGTCGATCTGTCCCGGGGGCATACGCTTGGTGTAAATCACTTCACGAATCATCGGCGACCAGCCCTGGATCATCTGATGACTGCTCATGGCGAAGGGCGCGATTCCACCTTCCATGTGGCAACTCACACAACGTTGTTCAAGAATTGGTGCGATGTCACTGGCATAAGATAATGATTCGGCGTGATTGTCTCTGGCTGCAAATTCAATGGCATTGCCTTTGCTGGCTAACTGCTCGCCGGTAATTTCCTCACCCGCGAGAATTGCGTCCAGCGCATCGGCAACATAATGCTCACTAGCTCGGCGAGCCCGGCTGCCCTCAGCGAATCTATTATTCAGAGCGCCACGATAGACAACTTCCTGCGCTTTCGGGACGATGATAATCACATCCGTAGATCGAGTGATACCCAGTTCCTCTGCCACCAGTTGTGTATCGTCCATCAGGATTGGCAGGGAAATCTTCGCATCGGCTGCTACTTCTCGCATCTCGCTTTTGTTGCTGGCACCAGTAGAGTCAATCATGAAGAAGGCAATTTTGTCCTCATTAAATTGTTCTACAAGCTTCTGCAAGTCACGGGCGGCTCGGCGTACGTCTCTGCTATCTTCATGAGCAAACAGTACAATGGCGTCGTGGTCTGCATAGCGGCTTACTTGATGAAACCTGCCATTATGATCAATTAGTGAAAAATCACTGATTCGATCAGCGGCATTGGCTGACATACCAGCAAACATTGTCAGCATAAACGCCACTGCAAGTTTGGCCATAGTCGAATATTTAAGCATGTTGCTCTCCTGAGAATGATCGTAGCTTCGAATTGCTAGCGTCGCATACTAGATAGGCCGCTTGAAGATTGCTTCCTGAAAACTGAAAAATTGCTGAATTTCAATAATCGGTTAGCTATTTTCTTCTCGCGATCGCCAATTTAGTAGGCAAACACTAACCAACAGGCATTTCTGGCCTGCATGGATTAGACGGCGGCAGCAGCGATTTGGTTACTGGAGAAGCGGTAATAATTGATCTTCCGCTGCAAGGCCACAACCTCAAGTTGCTGGTGAGTCCTACCGCGCTCTGTCGATTGGATTTGACGGTGAGCCTGGCTCCTGGCTCCGATAGAAATCCCTCGGTGGATTTTTGTCGCACAGCCTGGACATCCAGGGGTATGATCCGCACCAGGTTAATGAGGCCAATTTATGGTGGGAATCGGAATCAGCGCGCGCCGTGGATACAGGAATCCTTATTCAGCGCTCGCCTCGAGTTATCGGTGGGAGGCCGCCGCAGGGCTTATCGCCTGGTTTACACTACTCGTCATGCTGCAAGCGCCAGCCTTTGCCGGTGAGTACAGAATTGGCCACTGTCTGCATGGCTGTCCCCAGGGAGCGAGCCCTGAAAACCACCTGATACTCAGACCGATTTATGCGCTTTCCTATAACACCACGAACAAGTCAGCCGACTGGGTCGCCTATAAAATATCTGCCGGTTCCATCGGTATTGCTACCAGTCTTTCCCGGCAGCCGCAGCCAGATAATTATGTTGCAGAAACACTCAGCGAGGCCGATTTCTCCAGTGCTGAGGATGCCGAACTTCAACGTGCACAGTTTGTGGCACTGGTTGATTTTGCTGGAACACCCTACTGGGATGATGTGAACTACTTGACCAATGCGGTCGCCCGCAAGCGGGCACTAAATCGGGGAGCATGGTATGGCCTGGAATGGTCTATTAGAAATCTGGTGAATAGAGGCAGTGACGTATTTGTATTAGCCGGTCCTGTCTATAAACCAACTCCGCAAGTATCTGCCTTGCGTACCAGAAAGTCCCACAGAGTCCCGGACGCATTTTTCAAAATTGTCATTACCGAGCGAGGACAGGGAAGCGTATTTCTATTCGATCAGAATACGCCGGTACACGTTCACCACTGCGAACTACGCAGCACGCTCGCCGAGATTGAAGCCCTCACCGGGCTGGATTTTTTTCCCCAAAACCCTTGGCTAGTCCTCGATTCCCTGGGCTCGCTGGTGGGGTGTAGGGAATGATAAGCCGGGTAGCTGCCGTCCTAAAGTATTTCCTGCAGGAAATAATCGTCTCCGAGAAGTTCATTGATCAGGCGATTTAGCGCAGCGTGCACGGTGGCAGTCATGCCATCGGCCGCAGGTGTTCTGCCTCTGCCAAACAATGTAATCTGCCAGATGTTACGGCCGCCTTTTTGCAGTTGAACATTGACTCGCCAGGTTAGCTGGATCATCTCAACCCCGTCACGTTCGATAATTTGTGCTTCGGAACTGAGTAATTTGCCAGAGATACTCATGGCTTCATCGGCTTCGACAAGCTCGGCACCTCCACTGGCAAAGCCCTGCCTAAAAGCGTCCTGTATGATTTCAGTTACCGGTGCTTGTGCCTGATAACCACCTGCGGCAGCGCTATTTCCGAGATCGCTGGCGGTGATTAGCCGGGGATTCTCCTGGCCTCTGTCATCAGTAAACTCGGCCACCCGGAAGCTGCCCCGAATTTTGCTGAGATCGACACCATGATTGCCTTCATAGTTAAATTGAACCGTAACTTCTTCGGCTGCGAAGGCTGAGAAGGACAGCAGGGCGGCGCATATCAGGAGTAATTCTCTGAACTTCATGGTGTTGGAACTCTTTGAGCGATGGGTTTTGAAGCAGAATAGTGGACATCCCACAGATGATCAAGCCACTAACGGCTTGGCATACAACACAAAACCACGACCAAGGACGTTTTTTTCTTGATTGTTTATAACTGTATAGATGTACTTGGTGAGTGATGCACTGATTTTAGTGGGAACTGCAAGCGATGGGTGAGAGGCCCCTGTTGACTCAGCAATCGAGGCGCCGCACCGAGTGACAGAGGGAGACCGTTTCCCAGGGCTCCCGACCGAGTGAGGGCACCCGGGAGGGGTGCAAGCCGCTGAGACAATAGGGGCCTCTCACCCAGCGCGTTCTCTTAGGCCATAAATGAACTCAGTGCCACTCAACCCCAAAATTTAAAAAATACTGAAAACCCGCAATTTTTTTGCTATTTCGGACTCTGACACAATCCTCCCATGAAACCCTAGGCTGCTCTAGTTAATGCAGATCCTCAGCTGGCCACGGTGCTCCTACATGCGCCGTATTCAACGGCTTCAGACCCTGGTACAAAAACTTCTGCACGCGCTTGCCTTCATAGGTCTCGGTAGTATAGATGTTGCCCAGGGAATCGGTGATGATGCTGTGAGTGCCGAAGAACAGTCCCGGCTGGCGCCCGCCATCACCAAATTCTGCCAGCACCTCCAGGGTATCTCTATCGAGAATATGCACCTTGTGATTCGAACCATCTGCAACGTAGATAAATTCCTGATCAGCATCCCGCGAGAAGGCGATATCCCAGGTAGAACCTGAGGCAGTTGTAAGGGCAGCTACCTGGCCTTCTTTAACGAAAGTACCATCGGGTCTGAACACCTGAATGCGATCAGCACCACGGTCACAGACATAGATTAAGCCATCGTTGGAGGGTTCGGCGCAGTGCACTGGACCAACGAACTGTTGCGGCAGGGGTTCACCAGGAACATAGGTAACCCGATCATCTGAGGGCTCATTACCGTAGGCGCCCCAGTAGCGCTTGAAGGCGCCGGTTGCGAGATCAACAACCGCAACCCGTTTATTGCCATAGCCATCGGCGAAATAGGCCTCGTTGGCGCCGGCATCGATTGCTATCTCCGCCACACGAGAAAAGTGAGTGCGACTGTTGCTATCGACATCTTCGCCAGGATCGCCGATTTCTCTCACGAATTCGCCATCGCGATTGAACACCAATACATGAGAATCACCGCCACCGTTGCCGCCAATCCAGATGTCTCCATTGGGTGCGACTTCGATGCCATGATTCGACGCCGGCCAGGTGTAGCCATCTCCGGGTCCACCCCAGGCGTTAATCAAATTCCCATCGAGGTCAAATTCGAGGATGGGCGGTGCGGCGGAGCAACATTCTGCCACGCCCCGGTCCAGACCCAGTTCCTGACTCATGAACATTTCGTCCTGGTCTCTGTGCACAATAAAGATATGATCTCTGGCATCGATCGCTATGCCAATGGTGCGTCCAAGCAGCCATTTGTTGGGTAGCGGCTGTGGCCAGAATGGATCGACTATAAATTGTGGGACCATGCGCTCGTTGCTGACGGCGTTGGCAGATTTTTCAAGTTCGGATTGACCTACGTTGAGGGCGGCGAAAAATATAGCCAAGGCCAAGAGGCCCCCGAGGAATGTTCTTCTGGTTGTAAACATAGCGGTTTCCTTGCGAGTTGAAGGCGAATTGAAACTACTAATCTGTTGCTAACTGCGCTGTTGCGATAGTCAGGCCGCTCACAGTACCACCAAAATAATCTCGAAGAAATTAATAGTTAATCTTAGGTTCCGGAACACGAATATTGAGGGCTACAGCGTGGCGCCAGCGTCCACTTGCGCTAACAGTAAAAAAGCCGTATCGAATTGCTCCGATACGGCTTGATTTATATCGTTCTAGAGAGTTTTACAGTTTGTCAGCGGGCCAGGTTGGGGCGTTCTCACGCACGGTAACGGCTCGAACTCCCTGATAGACGAACTTCTGTACGCGGCTACCTTCATAGGTTTCAGTCGTGTACAAGTTGCCTTCAGAATCCGTGGCAACACTGTGAGGCGCGTAGAACGTACCCGGCTGCCTGCCGCCCTGACCGAAGGTGTAAAGAACCTCCATGGATGCACGATCGATTACTGAGATCTTGAAGTTCTGGCCATCTGCCAGGTAGATAAATTCCTGATCCGGGTCTTTTGAGAAAGCGATATCCCAGGTGGAGCCCTGATTCAATGTGGCCGGGTTGTACACCATTTCTTTGACGTAGGTACCGTCCTTGCGGAAAACCTGAACCCGGTCGGCACCACGGTCACACACATATACCAGGCCATCGTTGGAAGGCTGTGCACAGTGGACTGGTCCGCGGAACTGTTGCGGTCCTGGCTCCCCAGGTGTGTAGGTGACATCGGCGCTGTCATCAGGGGTATTGCCGTAGGCACCCCAATAACGCTTGAGGGCACCGGTGGTCACGTCGATAACCGCGACGCGTTTATTGCGATAACCATCGGCGAAATAGGCTTCATTGGCGTCGATGTCTATGGCGATTTCTGCTACGCGGCCGTAGTGAATCTCGCTATTGCTGTCCCGGTCTTCGCCTGGAACCCCAACAGTGCGGACATATTCACCGTTACGCGTGAAGACAAGCACGTGGGAATCTCCGGGACCGTTACCGCCTATCCAGATATTGCCATTGCCTGCGATTGCAATACCGTGGTTAGATGCCGGCCAGGTGTATTCGGCACCCTCAACCGGTCCGCCCCAGGCATTCACTACATTGCCAGCGGGATCAAATTCCATTATGGGTGGTGCCGGCGTGCAGCACTCTGAAACACCTCCCTGGAGGCCGATCTCGGTATTACCGCCGAATTGAGAGGCATCGTTGCGATGCACGACAAAGACGTGATCTCTCTCGTCAACTTCTACGCCGATAGTGTTGCCCATCGCCCACATGTTTGGCAACGGTCTTGGCCAATAAGGGTCGACCAGGAAGTGAGGCGCCATTATATCGTTGCTGGCAGCGACACTGGATTCTTGCAATTTTGATTGGCCTACGCCCAGCACGACCAGTACAACTACCAGAGTTGCGCCAATAAATAACTTGATCTTCTTCATTCTTATTTTCCTCTCGATGCCCGAATTGCGGGGGGTTTAAACTCTCAGAGCAAGGCCGAGTATACTGCCTAAATCCAAGACAGTATACTTACAAGCAAATTTTTAGAAGGGGGACTTGTAAGAATTTGTAACAGCTCCCTCGATGGCGGTATTTTGCTTGCGGTCCCGCTGGGGGTTGTGCTTATGTGGTATCGACTAACCATTTGATTAATAAGGAACATAATGAGGTCTAATGAATTATTTCAAAGCATTTTTTGAGTTGGGTAAGGGGCGCATATTCACCAGGTTCTGGCTGGTTTTGGGGCTGTCTTTATTACCTTCCCTGACCCAGGCTCATGACATCCCATCTCGTGTCACTGTACATGCATTCGTCAAGCCGGAAGGAAATCAGCTGACAGCGTTGCTGCGAATTCCCATGGAAGCCTTCAGTGAGATCAGTTTCCCTCTGCGCGGACCCGGCTATCTGCAGTTTTCCGAGGCCGAGTTTTCTCTCAATGATGCCGCCCGGATTTACATCACCGAATCGATGCATTTTTTCGAAAACGGTAAAGAACTGACCGAGAAAGAGCTGGTAGCCACCAGGGTATCGCTGCCGTCCGATCGCTCTTTTACCAGTTTTGAAGAAGCCCTGGATAATGTGATGGGTCCGCCGTTGGATGACAGCGTCGACTTGTTCTGGCGTCAGGGTGTGCTGGATGTGCTGGTAAGCTATCCCATTGCCTCTGAACAATCAGACTTCTCCGTCAACCCCGAACTTGGCACACTCTCCATTCAGACGACGACGGTTTTACGTTTCCTGGTTCCCGGAGGCGCTGAGCGGGTATTTAATTATCTTGGTAATCCGGGCCTGGTGATACTGGATCCCCGCTGGCACCAGGCCGCGCTACGATTTGTCGACATGGGCTTCAATCATATTCTGGATGGCCTGGACCATTTGTTGTTTCTCTTTTGCCTGGTAATTCCACTGCGCAGTATTCGTGTACTAATTCCTGTCGTCACCTCATTCACGGTTGCTCACTCGATTACCCTGATTAGTTCTGCTTTCGGCATGGCGCCCAATGCACTGTGGTTCCCACCACTGATCGAAACATTAATTGCGTTATCCATCGTCTACATGGCGTTTGAAAATATTGTCGGCGCCAAGCTGGAGCATCGATGGATGGTGTCATTCGGTTTCGGCCTGGTCCACGGCTTTGGCTTTTCCTTCATATTTAGCGATACCCTGCAGTTCGCAGGAGGGCATTTGTTTTCCTCCCTGTTGGCATTCAACGTCGGTGTCGAACTGGGGCAAATACTGGTTCTTATTCTGGTCATTCCACTTTTGAATATTCTATTCAAGTTTTTCGTGAAGGAACGCGTAGGAACAATATTGCTATCTGCACTGCTCGCCCACAGCGCCTGGCACTGGATGCTAGAGCGAGGGTTTGTGCTCAACCAATATCAAATGCAGATGCCGCCCCTGGACGCCTTGTTTTTCGCTGCTCTCATGCGCTGGGGAATGTTGCTGATTGTTGTCGTGGCTATCCTCTGGGGCATGTATGAATTATTCCGACGCTGGTCCATGGTCGAAAGTATTTTCGGCTATGGTGCGACCAAGAGCGTCGGCAAGGGCGGTTGATTTAGGGGGAGACTATCATTGGCCACATAAAGTGTGTGAGTAGGCGCCCGTATTCAGGAAGTATTTGCAAAACAACAAGCTTATCCAGGGCATGCGTGAACTGCCCTACAGGCGTCGGGCGGCCAATCAGAACTCCCATTCAGAAATGAGTTGCGAATCACGGGGCCGCTAATCTTCTGAGTAATCAATGCGGTATTGGCTGACTGTTCTCCGGGGGTTTTTAGCTGATATTCGAAGTTGGACAGTTTCAATTTGTCACATAAACTTAGTCGATTGATTAGCCGGCAAAGTGGGCTTTGGGTTAAAATTCCCAGTCTGAAAGCCGTGGGGTTATGGCCTGGCCATAAGCACCACAGAATAAACATTCAACTAAAGATAGACGGCGTGAAACAATGAAATTCATGCCTAAGCAGGGATTACCGCGCATGAAAAAACTCAGCCTGATACTGCTATTAAGCACTCTGGTGCTAACAAACTCACAGGTAAATGCAGGGCCCGAAAAAATTGGGAATTTTGCATTAATAGACCATGAGGGAAAATTTCACCAATTACGTAAGTATGGAGACAGCAAAGCCGTCGTCATCATTTCCACGGCCGTCGATTGCCAGGAAAACTTGGAAAGATTGCCAAAGTATCGCCTGCTTCGCACCACGTGGGAACGCCAGGGAGTCACTTTTCTTGCGATCAATTCTGCTGCCAGGGACAGCCGCGAAGACATCCGCCGCATGGATGATCTGTATAACTTCGACTTGCCCATTTTGCTGGACAGCAGCCAGTTAGTCGCCGAGAGCCTGGGTCTTACCAGGGCCGGCGAAATTATCGTGCTGGAGCCTGACCGCTTCCAGGTACTCTATCGCGGCGGTCTGGATATTGAGTCGAGACGCGCTCGGCCGGAACGGGACATAGAGGCACGCGAGGGCACCAGCTTTCTCGCCGACACACTGCAAGCAGTCGTCGCTGGCGTCACCTCATTCGGTGAGACAATAATGGTGGCGAGTGAGGGTTGTGAGCTGAGTTTCCCAGCGCTGGCTCAACACGCTGACAAGTCCCCGGATTACGCCACGGAAATAGCACCATTGCTGCAAAAAAAATGTGTCGGCTGCCACGTCGAAGGTGGCATCGCCCCGTTCGCAATGAATTCACATATGATGGTTCGGGGCTGGTCGCCGATGATGAAAGAGGTGGTGATGACCAAGCGCATGCCGCCCGCTCAAGTCGATCCTGCCATAAATCATTTCAACAATGCTCGATATATGGACACAGGAGAACTGCAAACATTGATCCACTGGATCGATGCCGGTTCGCCGCGGGGGGAGAGTGAAGTTGACCCTCTCACTCTGATTACAGCTCCAGAATCGGTCTGGGAACTGGGTGAACCAGACTACATTGTGGAAGTTCCATCTTTCACCATTCCTGCCACCGGCGTGCTGGATTATGAAAATATCACCATCAATTTGCCATTCGAAAAGGATGTATGGATCAAGTCCGTGCAGCATCTCCCCGGCGATCGGCGCGTGCTGCATCACCTGCTTAGTTTCATCGTGCCAGCAGACTATGAGGAGAGGATCGTAGAAGGAGAGAATGATAGCTATCGCGAGTTTCTCGAAGGGTATGCGCCGGGCAAGGATGAAGCGGTCACCTATCCAGATAATTCCGGGATATTTGTACCGAAGGGGTCGGCGGTGCAGATGTCACTTCACTACACCACTTATGGCAAGGAAACCGTCGACAACACACTACTCGGTCTCTACTTCGCGGAAGAGGAACCCCAGTTTCAGTATTCAACTTACTCATTAAGTCATGGTGGCAGCAACCTGGCAATTCCTGCTGGTGTTTCCGAGCATAAAATGAGCGCGTCCTATCTGTTCGAGAACGAGATAATGCTGCACGGTTTAAGGCCACACATGCACTACCGTGGCAAGCATATGCGTTTTTCCGTGGTCTATCCTGATGGCAGCCGGGCTGACATTATTAACGTACCCGACTACAATTTTGCCTGGCAGCCAACCTATAGACTGTCAGAGCCCATGTTGCTCCCGGCAGGCTCCCGGGTAATAGTTGAGGGAGCGTTTGACAACTCCCAATACAATCTTGGCAATCCGGATCCGGCGGCTGTGGTTAAGGGTGGCGCCCAGAGTTGGGACGAGATGTTTATTGGCTACTTCTCTTATTACAAGACTGCTAATAACTAAAAAGTCTTCTGTACGCTGTAAAAAGAGCCGGTTATGTCGACGTCAGTTTTCGCCCTGTCTGCTCGATCTGCTAAGCGTCCCCAATTACAGTTATGCCTGGCAGCCGAATACGAAAAGACCCGTAAGAATTCAAGGTTTTCTAGTTACTGGAGATTGCCTCAATTTGCGTGAATAATTATATTGGCACTGCAACAAGCTGGTAGTAGGAGAAGCCTGCGAACAGGCGACATTCGTTGTCTCCCTGGCAATTAACTTGCTATGATGCGGGGCTTGTAATTCATAATAATAATTCGGGAGAGTACTGTATGTCCTCGATCTTTATTGTCTTATTCGGATTGGTTGGCTTCTCATTTGGATGGTTCGTCTATTCCAAATTCATTGCTGGAAAGATTTATCGACTTGACCCGAATTATGTCACTCCGGCCCATCAATTTAATGACGGCGTCGACTATGTTCCTACCAATAAATTTGTTCTCTGGGGTGCGCATTTTACCGCGGTCGCCGGTGCCGCACCTATTATTGGTCCAGCAATTGCCGTGTATTGGGGTTGGGTTCCTGCCCTGCTGTGGGTGACCTTTGGGTCGATCTTCTTCGCCGGTGTGCACGATATGGGAGCTCTTTGGGCCAGTAATCGCCATGGGGCCAAGTCGATCGGCGCCTTGTCTGAAAGCATCATTGGCAAACGCGCCAGTGCCTTGCTCATGGTAATTATTTTCTTATTGCTGGTCCTGGTGAACGCAGTATTTGGCACCATTATCGCCACAGATATGGTGATTTTCCCTTCTTCCGTATTTCCAGCCTGGGCAGCGATCCCGGTTGCTATTTGCATTGGTGTGCTGATACGCAGGAAACATAATCTGCTGCTTATATCCCTTATCGGGGTGGCGATTCTCTACTTTACAATTTATGTAGGCAGCGTGATGCCACTGGAGTTGCCGGGTAATATTTTCGGCCTCGGACCCAATGGTAACTGGATCATTATTCTATTTGTCTATGCCGGCATCGCCTCGATGCTGCCGGTTTGGCTGCTTCTGCAACCACGGGATTATATCAACGGGGCACAGTTGGTGGTGGGGCTGCTGGTGCTTTATTCGGCAGTACTGATCGCCATGCCTACCGTAAGTGCGCCGGCTTTCAATCCAAACCTGGCGGAAGGCACACCGCCGTTATTTCCGATTTTATTTGTAACTATAGCCTGTGGTGCCCTCTCCGGGTTTCATGGCATCGTCTCTTCCGGCACCAGTTCCAAGCAGTTAGACAATGAAAAGGATGCGCGCTTCGTTGGCTATCTCGGCGCGTTGGGCGAAGGTTCACTGGCCCTGATCACAATAGTGGTTGTTACCGGTTCTTTATATGCGGCCAACGGAGCGGATTGGGATGCGATTTACTCCGGGTTTACTAGCGGGCCGGGACAAACAGGATTTATTGAGGGTGGTGCACGACTAATCTCTACCGGTTGGGGGTTGCCACTGGCATTTTCCCAAACCATGCTGGCAGTAATGGTGGTTTTGTTTGCTGCCACGACCATGGATGCCGGACTTCGCCTGCAGCGATACATCGTGCAGGAGTGGGGGAACATCTACGATATCAAGCCCCTTAAAAATAACTATGTCTCAACGCTGCTGGCCATAGCGGCTTGTTTAGCCTTGGCATTCGGCGTGACTAACGGCCAATATCCCGGGGATGGCGGTATGCTGATATGGCCTGTATTTGGCGCGACCAATCAGATCCTGGCCAGCATGACCTTGATGGTTATTTCTATCTACCTGATTAAGCTGGGCCGACCGGTGCGATATATACTGATGCCGATGATGTTCATACTGCTGTTGGCACTGTGGGCGAGTGGCTGGTATGTCATCGAACATTATTCAACAGGCAATTGGGTGCTGGTTGTGATTGAAGTGACAGTCATGGTTATCTCTATCGTCATCATGCTGGAAGCCTGGTCTGTGATCTCGAAACTGAGAGGTGGTGAAGCTAAAGACGAGGCTGTTGCGGCGGACAAGTAAGCTGTCCTTCGGTAGCGTGAGCTCCACATGAATTTTGTTGAGTTCCTCGCTTAACGTGGACGAGTAACAGCAAGCGGCTATAGAAGTAAGACAAAGAAGGAGCAGTCTGCAGTGCCTGGCACAGTGAGCTCGCTCCTTTTTTGTTGGGTATAGCTACCCAATTCTGAAATTGCTGCAGCAAGATCTAGTTTGGTTTCCGGTTCCCTATGAATGAAGCGTTGATTGAGAAACACCTGAGTCCGGAAGCCCGAGCGGATCTTGGTGAGGTTATCCTGTTTGAAGAGATTGATTCTACCAACGCGGAGTCCCTGCGCCTGCTAAAGGCGGGCAAAACAGGTAGCTGGATTGTACTTGCCCAATCCCAAATCGCCGGCAGAGGGCGCAGCGGCAGAATCTGGTCCAGTTACAAGGGAGCCGGGATTTATTTGTCACTGGTTCGTCGGTTCACCCTGGCAGCTGATGCTTTGCAGAGTTTAAGTCTGGTTACAGCCATCAGCCTGCATGCGGCGCTAACGGCTCTGGGGGTGCAGAATCTGCAACTCAAGTGGCCAAATGATGTCCTCCACGAGAAAAGAAAACTGGCGGGCATACTACTCGAATTACACAAGATGGAGTCCACGCTTCACGTCGTATTTGGTGTTGGCATTAACCTGGACCTACCTGCGCAGGCGGTGAAGGAGATCGGCAGGCCGGTGACGGATTTGAATTCTCTCGCTGATAATGAAGTGAATACAGAAGAGCTCGTTGCCCTATTCATCAATGCCTTGCTGCCAAATGTCATCAACTTCGAGGCCACCGGTTTCTCGCCCTTCCAGGATGATTGGAACCGTCTGGATTGTTATATTAACCACGATATCGTGATTCAAAACGGCAACGAACGCATCATTGGCAAATCTCTGGGTGTAGATAATTCAGGCGCACAGCTGATGCAGACCGCCACCGGTAGGCAGACAATAATAGGTGGCGAGATCTTCCCGTCCTTGCGCGAGCTGGCAACAGGTTCGCCAACATGATTCTGGAAATTGATGCGGGCAATACCCGGATAAAGTGGCGCTGTCTCAATCCTGGGACTGCAGCAATGGCGGCAGAAGGAGTCGTATCCGGTGTCAAGGAACTGATCATTGCCGTAGGAGAGAATCATCGAGTTGAGTTTGCCAGATTGTGCAGTGTCAGAGCGGGGCCAGATGTGGAGGAAATCCGTCAGTGGATTGCTGCTGCCTGGGGCCTGGAACTGCAAATTGCCGAAGTAAGCAGGAGTTGTGGTGGGGTATCGAATCATTATGTCGATCCCGGCAAGCTCGGTGTCGACCGCTGGTTGGCCATGCTGGCGGCACGGCAAATATCCACGGAGCCCTGTGTGATAGTGGACAGTGGCACGGCCCTGACCATTGATGTGCTGGACCGAAATGGCGAGCATCGGGGTGGCTTTATTCTGCCAGGCCTGAACTTGATGCGGAAAAGCCTGCAGGAAAATACGGGCATCCGCGTGGCCGAGGGACAGGAAGAGCTCACTCTGGAGCCAGGCCACTCCACCGAGGCGGCTGTATTCAACGGCACCTTGACTGCCCTGATTGCGACCATCGAAACAGTCATTAATTCAATAACCGAGGCTGGCCAGCCTACACTCTTCCTCACCGGTGGTGGCGCGGATCTACTCGCGGCGTATACGTCACTGCCGAAAATCGAAGTAGTCGCTGGGTTGGTTCTCGATGGCTTGGCGATTGCCTGTCCCTACTCACCTGAAGGTTTTGATCCGGCAAATGGCTAACTTATGCGCTATATAGTCATTTTTCTGCTGTTGTTGAATTTTGCCTATTACAGCTGGAGTCGCTATAGGCCGTCGCAGTCAGAAGCCGGGCCTGGATCAGAAGACCTGCCGCTACTTAATACCGGGCTTATGCTGGTCAGGGAGTTCGATGAGCAAGCGGCTACATTATCAGCCGCGGACCAGGATCAGTCCCCGATGTGTGCCTTGGTTGCGAATTTTCCCACGGCTGACGAAGCCTACAGCTTTATGTCCGAGTCCAGCGACAGAGGTTTCAGCACCGTGTTGAATCTAACTGGCGAGGCGCTGGCTCCGCAATTTCGCGTCTATATACGGCCTTCGTCTTCCCGCTCCATTGCCACCATCACCCTGGAAGGACTCAGTGCAGCGGCCTCCAGCGCGGGTTTAGAGGTTGAAACCTACCTGATTACAAGAGGAAATCTGGCCAATGCGATAGCCCTGGGAGTTTTTGCACGGCCCGATTCCGCCGAACTGGTGAGAGCACAGGTGGCAGCGCTGGGATACAGCGTACAAATCCAGGAAATCCCGGTTTCTACCGGTGATATTCAGGTATTGCTCAGGCATCCTCAATTCGACTCTGCAGGGGAAGCGCAACGGCTTGATTTGTCAGCCGATAGGCCCTACTTGACAGTTACAGAAAATCTCTGTGAAACGATTGCACAAGGGCTTCAATTCCCATAAAATGCCGCTCCTGACTGAGAGAGCCAGGGAATTTGACCCTTGGGAGATCTTGTGGGAGGGGTACCCGAGTGGCCAAAGGGATCAGACTGTAAATCTGACGCGCAAGCT
>CEWR01063996.1_pt1 | contig 28626 bp, 21 predicted proteins | sample 356321 | NCBI WGS metagenome assembly CEWR01 (sample SAMEA2621551, study PRJEB7988) | marine metagenome | biome: marine biome (ENVO:00000447); feature: mesopelagic zone (ENVO:00000213); material: "saline water (ENVO:00002010), including plankton (ENVO:xxxxxxxx)" | depth 790 m
GCGTTTCTTTCCTGGTACAGCCTGTGGGACGAAGTGTCCTCGGCGCATTTCGAAACAGGACGAGTCTCATGGTTCCGCAACGCAACGCTAAATGTATGTGTCAACTGTGTTGATCGCCATTTGCCCGAACGCGCGAATCAGACCGCTTTGATCTGGGAAGGCGACGACCCCTCAGTCGAAAAACGAGTCACCTTTCAGGAACTTCACGACGAAGTCTGTCAGCTTGCGAACGCCTTAACGGAAAGAGGCGTCACCAAGGGTGATCGCGTTTGTATATACATGCCCATGATTCTCGAAGCCGCGTACGCGATGTTAGCGTGCGCTCGGTTAGGTGCCATCCACAGCGTGGTGTTCGGGGGTTTTTCACCGCAAGCACTCAAGGATCGAATACTTGATTCGGACTGTCGCGTGCTAATAACCGCCGACGAGGGCGTACGTGGCGGTCGTACCGTGCCCCTCAAAGAGAACGCGGAAGTCGCGCTAATGGAATGCCCTGCCGTCCATACCGTTTTAACCGTACTCAACACCGGCGCAAAGGTGCCATGGCAACCCGAACGCGATGTCTGGTACCACGAGCTGGTAAATCATCAGGAAAGATCGTCAACCCCTGCAGTCATGCAAGCGGATGATCCCCTATTCATCCTGTACACCTCCGGCAGTACGGGTAAGCCTAAGGGCGTCCAGCATTCGAGCGCTGGATATCTTCTACACGCTGCCATGACCCACAAATACGTGTTCGATTACCACGACGGCGATACATTTTGGTGTACAGCAGATGTCGGCTGGATTACCGGGCACTCATACATCGTCTATGGACCCCTAGCTAACGGTGCAACGACCCTAATGTTCGAGGGGGTACCTACTTACCCAGACGCTTCCCGCTTTTGGCAGGTCGTCGACAAGCATGCGGTCAATATTTTTTATACAGCTCCAACTGCCATTCGACAAATCATGGGGCAGGGAAACGAATTCGTCTCATCGACATCGAGAAAGTCCTTGCGAATTTTGGGTACCGTGGGCGAGCCTATTAATCCAGAAGCGTGGGAGTGGTACCACGAGATTGTAGGTGAAAGACGCTGTCCTATTGTAGATACTTGGTGGCAGACCGAGACCGGTGGAGTCATGATTACACCTCTTCCCGGAGCCACTGCACTCAAACCAGGATCTGCAACACTGCCCTTCTTCGGTATCGTACCAGCTTTGATGGACGAAACAGGCGGACTAATTGAAGACAAAGAGGCGTCTGGAAACCTCGTCATAAAGACGACGTGGCCCGGCCAGATACGAACCCTGTATGGAGACCATCAGCGGGTAATTGATACGTACTACTCCACCTACAAGGGGTTCTATTTCACTGGCGACGGTGCCCGCCGAGATCAAGATGGATATTACTGGATCACAGGCCGTGTCGATGACGTAATCAATGTCTCCGGGCATCGCATGGGAACAGCCGAGGTCGAAAGTGCACTAGTCCTTCACGCCGCCGTTGCCGAAGCAGCAGTCGTTGGTTTCCCTCACGATATTAAAGGCGAAGGTATTTATGCTTACGTAACTTTGATGACGGGCATTCAACCATCAACCGATTTGGCCAACGATTTACTGGATCTGGTTAGAACCGAAATTGGACCGATTGCCAAGCCAGACGTCATCCAGTGGGCACCGGGCCTGCCAAAAACGCGTTCAGGCAAAATTATGCGTCGAATATTACGTAAGATTGCCGCAAACGAAGTCGACGATTTAGGCGACACATCGACATTGGCGGAACCCACCGTCGTCGACGATTTATTGCGCAACCGACCAGGATCTTAGACCAAAAAATTAGATCTAGGCGACATTCGATACGTCGCGCATAGACAACTTGATCCGGCCACGCTGGTCGACATCTAGAACAACCACATCAACATTTTGGCCTTCTTCTAGGTAGTCCGAAACTTTTTCGACTCTCTCTTCGGCAATCTGAGAAATATGCAACAAACCGTCTTTGCCGGGAAGAATGTTAATGAACGCGCCAAAATCCACGATTCGTTCAACTCGACCATTGTATATTTTTCCGATTTCGGCTTCCGCGGTAATTTCCTCAATCATCGACACCGCGGCATTCTTCGAATCGGCGCTATCTGCGTAAATCCGTACGCTACCATCATCCTCGATATCGATGTCCGCACCCGTCGCTTCGGTGATACTACGAATCGTGGCACCGCCTTTACCGATCACATCACGAATTTTGTCAGGGTGGACTTTCAAGACAACCATCGAAGGAGCATTTTCGGATACGTCTGCTCTGGATTCCGAAATAACTTTGTTCATTTCACCCAAGATATGAATTCTGGCATCGTGGGCCTGTTCGAGTGCATCTTCCATGATGTTCTCTGTTACGCCCTGGATCTTTATGTCCATCTGCAGAGCGGTAACGCCCTGCATAGTTCCTGCAACTTTGAAATCCATGTCCCCCAGATGATCTTCATCGCCCAAAATATCAGTGAGGACTGCGTAACGATTTCCGTCTTTAACGAGACCCATGGCTACACCCGCAACTGCTCTGGAAATAGGTACACCTGCATCCATCAACGCCAAAGACGTTCCACAAACACTAGCCATCGAACTCGAGCCATTGCTCTCCGTAATCTCCGAGACAACTCGAAGCGTATACGGGAAGTCATCGTGCCTGGGTAAAACAGCCGCTATGGCTCTACGTGCTAGCCGCCCGTGGCCAATTTCGCGGCGCTTTGGTCCTCCCATGAATCCGGCTTCCCCAACACAATAAGGCGGGAAGTTGTAATGCAGCATAAAGTGATCTTTAAAGTTCCCTTGTAGAGCATCTATCAACGCTGCATCGCGAAGAGGCCCTAGGGTCGTCACAACAATGGCCTGCGTCTCACCACGCTGAAAAAATGCCGACCCATGTGTCTTTGGTAACGTTCCGACCTCAAGGCTGATCGGTCGTACGGTTTTGAGATCCCGACCATCTATGCGAGGTTCACCGTTCAAAACCCGCTCACGAACAATTTTCTTTTCAAGCGTGCCGAAGGCAGTCGCCACATCATTAGGATCACTTTCTCCTTCGAGTTTGGCGATGGCTTGATCGCGAAGTTCGTGAACTCGTTGCAACCGAGCCTTTTTGTCTGTGACTCGGTAGGCTTCTCCAAGCCCGTCACCGAGAGTCTCTCGAACACTTTCCACCAAATCCTCGTTTTCTGCAGGTGGGACAAATTCCCATGCTACGTTGCCAACCTCTGACGCCAATTCACTTATGGCTTTGATTGCAACTTGCATTTCTTGATGCCCAAAAAGCACCGCCCCAAGCATTTGATCCTCCGCCAGTTCGTCTGCCTCCGACTCAACCATCAACACTGCCGATTCTGTACCCGCCACAACCATATTGAGGCTGGAGTTCTCTAACGCCTCGTATCCAGGATTGAGCACGTATTGACCCTGGTTAAATCCGACCCGCGCCGCGCCAATCGGGCCCGCAAAAGGCACGCCGGAAATTGCAAGTGCAGCGGACGTCCCGATCATCGAGATAATATCAGGGTCCATGTCCTTATCGACTGACATGACGGTAGGTATGACTTGTACTTCGTTCATGAACCCTTTTGGAAACAGCGGACGGATAGGTCGATCTATGAGCCTACAAGTCAGAATTTCTTTTTCGCTAGGGCGTCCTTCTCGACGAAAAAAACTTCCGGGAATCTTACCCGCAGCGTACGTACGTTCTTGATAGTTGACCGTCAGGGGGAAAAAATCCTGTCCCGGATTTGCGTTAGGCATCGCAACGACCGTACAGAGAACTACGGTATCCCCCATTCTCGCAACTACGGCTCCGGTCGCCTGTTTTGCAACATTACCTGCCTCTAATGAGACCTTATGCTCACCGTACTCAAACTCTTTTATCATCTTGTTCAATTGCTTCTCCTTTAGCGGGTTATCGTCTGAGCCCTAAACGCTGAATCAGCGTCGAATAACGTTCCTGGTCCTTCCCCCTGAGATAGTCTAGAAGCTTCCTTCTTTGACTAACCATCCGAATTAATCCACGACGGGAGTGGTGGTCTTTCGCGTGATCACGGAAATGTTCCTGTAGGGAATTTATATTTTGTGACAGTAAAGCAACCTGGACTTCCGGCGATCCAGTATCGTTATCGCTCAACTGAAACTCCTTCACGATTTCAATTTTTTTCTCGGCACTAAGAGCCATTATATTTCTCCAATATGCTTCGTAACGACAAGGAAAACGGAACCACGCATATTTACAGTTTCCGTTCGCCTAAAATGAGGCGGCGCGGTGCGACGCGTCCGTCCTCCATAATTTCGCCCATCCCTAAGAACCATTCATCGTTCAAACACGATTCTCGTAACTGAACCCACCCTTCACTAGGTGCGTGCGGCACTACCACGGGTTGACCTTGTCGGAGGTAATAGGCGGAAGTCGTATTCAACCGAACCGCCGGCCATTGGCTTACCGCGCTCGAAATCGGGGCGAGCAACATATCCAGTCGACCCTCGGCCCGAGCGGTTTCAATTTCGTCGAACGTCACCAAATCTGATTCTGTAAAGGGTCCCGCCATTAAGCGGCGTAATTCCACTACGTGGGCTCCGCACCCGAGCTGTTCCCCAAGATCGTCCGCAATGGTTCTGACGTAAGTGCCCTTACTACTATGCACCTCCAACGTGATTTCGGATCCGCTGAACGTCAACAATTCAATGGAATAAACGGTTATCCGTCGAGATTCCCGTTCAACCTCAACTCCCTGTCGGGCATATTTATAGAGGGGTTTCCCTCGATGTTTGATCGCTGAGTACATGGAAGGGATCTGATCGATCTCTCCACGGAAGCTCCCGATGGCGTTCTGAATACGATCCAGCGTAACTCCTTTAGTACTCCGCTCTTCAACGATATCAGAGTCCGCATCGCCACTTGCGGTCCGAATGCCTAATCTAAGTCTCGCCCTGTATTTCTTATCGGAAGTAAGCAAAAACCGGGAGAATTTTGTCGCTTCCCCAAAACAAAGCGGCAACACACCCGTCGCTAGAGGGTCGAGGCTCCCCGTATGACCGACCTTACGAGCATTAAACAATGTTTTCGCGCGCTGGACGGCTTCGCTAGAGGTCACGCCTCGAGGTTTGTCCAAAACAACAACCCCACTAACATCTCGACCTTTCCGACTTCGACTACGCCCCATCAGAAACTTCCGTCTCCGACAGGCAGGCACCACGTATTTGGTCAGAAGCTAGCGCTTGCTCAATTAATGCTTCGAGCTGTGGGCCATGTTGGATCAGGTCATCATAATGGAATCGCAGAGCAGGTGTGGTCCGCATGACGTGGCGCCTCGACAAAATAGAACGCAAGAAGCCAGCCGCACCTTGCAGTGCGCGAAGGATTTTGTCTTTATCTTCGTATTTATCTTGTTGGGCTGAAACGGTCGTGAAATAGACATCCGCATACGAGAGGTCCTTACTGACTATTACGTCCGTGATAGACAACATCCCTATCCTCGGATCGCGCATTTCACGCTGAACCACCTCCGCGAGTTCCTTACGCAAAAAGTCCCCCACACGAAGTTCTCGGCCACTTTTTAGTTGATTATGCGTAGACAAAATTCATAAAGCCCGTGCGACTTCTGTGGTGTCAAAAACTTCAATCTTGTCGCCCGATTGAACATCGTTATAGTTACGAACGCCGATGCCACACTCGAGGCCATTTCGTACTTCACCTACGTCGTCTTTGAATCGGCGAAGCGATTCCAATTCGCCTTCATAAATAACAACGTTTTCCCTTAGTACACGGATGCTTTTGTTACGGAAAACAGTTCCTTCGACCACCATACAACCAGCTACTTGTCCGTATCGCGGAGATTGGAAAACATCCCGAACTTCAGCAGTACCAACTATCTCTTCGCGAATCTCCGGGGCCAGCATGCCCTCCAGAATAGTCCTAACGTCGTCGAGCAACTCATATATAACGCTGTAATAACGGAGTTCTATTGCTTCTTTGTCGATCAAGTCCTTAGCCGAATTGTCCGCCCGTACATTGAAGCCAAAAATGACGGCTCCGTACGTCATCGCCATGGTGGCATCCGATTCGGATATCCCTCCGACGCCCGAACCCAGAACATTTACAGATACTTCCTCGTTACCAATCTCGGCAAAAGATTGCGTTATAGCCTCCAGGGAACCTCGCACATCCGTCTTTAAGACTAATTTAAGAACCCTCTTTTCACCCTTGCCAAGGTTTGCAAACATATTTTCGAGCTTAGCTGCTTGCTGCGAAGCGTGACGCTGTTCTTGGCTCCTATGGGCACGAAATTCCGCAAGATCCCGTGCACGTCGATCGTCTACTGCTACCGAGAAGTCATCTCCCGCGTTGGGAGTCCCATTTAGTCCAAGGACCTCGACCGGAATGGATGGCCCTGCGCTAGTGACGGTTTGACCATGCTCGTTAACTAACGCGCGTACTTTTCCGAACGTTTCGCCCGCAATAATCACGTCGCCTTGTTTCAATGTCCCGTTCTGGACCAAGACAGTTGCTACTGGGCCTCGCCCACGCTCAAGTTTTGATTCGATTACAACTCCACGCCCTGGTGCGTCGGGAACGGCCTTCAGCTCTAAAATCTCTGCTTGTAGGTTTACGGCTTCAAGAAGCGCATCAATTCCCTCTCCTGTTTGCGCGGAAACATTCACAAACTGAGTATCCCCTCCCCAATCTTCCGGTATGACGTCAATGGCAGCGAGTTCATTTCGGACTCGTTCCGGGTCAGCTCCCTCGAGATCTATTTTATTGACTGCAACAACCAGCGGTACTTCGGCTGCTTTCGCATGTTGGACGGCTTCCTCGGTCTGCGGCATAACGCCATCATCCGCGGCACATACGAGAATGACGACGTCCGTCGCCATCGCACCACGAGCACGCATTGCGGTAAACGCCGCATGGCCGGGGGTATCTATGAAAGAAATGTTCCCCTGGGGGGTCTCGACATGGTACGCACCAATGTGTTGAGTAATTCCACCCGCTTCACCCGCAACAACACGCGACTTTCGTATATGATCTAGAAGTGATGTCTTCCCGTGGTCGACGTGTCCCATCACTGTCACAACGACGGATCGTGAAACAAGATCGCCTTCGATCTGCAAAGACTCTTCCAATTCCTGTTCTATCTGGTTATCAACAACAATTTTCGCTTTATGGCCCGTTTCTTCGACTACTAGAACCGCAGTATCCTGATCGATGGTCTGATTAATTGTTGCCATGACACCCATTCCCATAAGTGTCTTGATAACCTCGCCCGTCTTTACCGACATCCGCTGTGCTAGGTCACCCACAGAAACCAATTCGCCGATCTCTACTTCTCGTTGAATTTCCTGTACCGGCCTGGAAAACTCTCCCCCTTGTTTATCATGCTGAAGCGCTACTCTCTGCTTCATTCGGCGAGATTCTTTCTTTAAAGACAACTCGCGTCGACGGGTTCGTTCTCCATCGGGAGGCCCCGATCTATCGCGATCGCGACTTTGACCCTTACCCCTTCGATTTCCCTTTTCCGCTGCCTGCTCCTGCGCCTGCGCCGTTGCTGCAGCTTGAGCGACAGCATCCGCTTCCGTTTTATCCTCTTTAGCTTTAGTTTCTGCTTTAACTTTTGCTTCGTCTTTGGCTTGAGCTTCTCGGTTGTCGGATTCACTTACCGCGAGCAATTCCTCTTTCTCGCGGAGTTCAACCTCTTCCTTCTTACGTATCGCTTCGGCTCTACCTTCGTGCTCAGCGGTTTGTCTTCGCTCCTCCTCTAGGCGAATACGCTCCGCTTCGATTCGAAGCTGACTCGGATCATTTGAAACCTTAGAATCCGACTCTCCCGATTGGTCATCTTCTGACGATTCTACGTCAACGCGCTTTATGTACGTCCGCTTACGCCGAGTCTCAACCTTTACACTATGACCGCCTCTGCCGATTTTCAGAGTACTCTGGGCGCGTCTTTTCAAAGTAATCTTTTTGGGGGCAACAGAAGCTGACGGGGCGCCTTGCTCTCCTTTTAAGAAGGCTAACAAGCCTTGCTTATCTTCATCTGACACGACATCCGCTTCGTCATTCTGAGGCAGCCCGGCTTGGTGCATTTGTTGCAGCAGTTTCTCGACTTGAACACCGGTCGTTTCAGCGAGTTGTTTTACCGTTACCTCAGCCATTGGTATCTCTATTGAAAATCAATCTGGCTCCCCAACTTCAGCCTCTTCGAACCACGGGGCACGGGCCGTCATAATTAGCTCTGCCGCTTTGTCTTCGTCTAGATCTTCAACGATTTCAATGAGCTCGGGTATCGCTAATTCTGCCAAACTCTCCATTGAAGTTACGCCACCTGCCGCCATCGTCCTAGCCAACTCACCCGTCATGCCTTGCATCGCTAAGAGATCTTCTTGCGGCTCTTGTCCATCTCGTTGTTCTTCGGAAGCGATCGCCCTAGTAAGCATCGAATCCTTAGCACGGTTCCGCAATTCGTTTACGATTTCTTCATCAAATCCATCGATAGCACTAAGCTCCTCGATCGGCACGTAGGCCACCTCTTCAACGGTTGTAAATCCTTCTTCAACAAGTACGGCTGCCACGTCTTCATCGACAGATAGCGCAGTCATAAAATTGGCTACATACTGCTGAGCTTCGTCCTGTTGCTTCTGCGTCGCTTCGTCTTCGGTCATGATGTTCAGTTTCCAACCCGTCAGTTCGCTAGCGAGCCTGACATTCTGGCCACCCCGCCCAATCGCTTGGGCAAGATTGTCTTCCGCAACAGCTATATCCATAGAATGTGCATCCTCATCCACAACAATCGATGCAACTTCCGCGGGACTCATGGCGTTAATAACTAGTTGTGCGGGATTGTCGTCCCACAAAACCACATCAACCCTTTCCCCGGCCAACTCTCCAGAAACAGCCTGCACCCGGGAACCGCGCATGCCAACGCAAGCTCCGACCGCATCTATTCGCCCATCGTTCGTCGTAACCGCTATTTTGGCTCGTGAGCCAGGATCTCTCGCCGATCCACGAATCTCGATTACGTCTTCAGCGATTTCAGGTACTTCAAGCTTGAATAGTTCTACGAGCATCGCTGGTATAGTTCTCGTCAAAATGATTTGCGGACCGCGGGCATCGGGCAGCACCTCTAACAGGAATGCGCGCAACCGATCGCCGATGCGAAATGTTTCTCGCGGGATTAGGTGTTCTCGAAGTAAAATAGCCTCGGCATTATTACCGAGATCGGCGATAACTGAATCACGGGACGTTTTTTTAACGATCCCGCTTACTAACTGGCCAACTTTCGGTAAATACTCTCGAATAACCTGTTCGCGCTCGGCTTCCCGAACTTTTTGCAGTATTACCTGGCGAGCAGTTTGAGCAACAATTCGACCAAACGCGACTGATTCAGCGGGTTCCTCCCAAACATCACCAATCCCGAGATTAGGGTCTTTTTCTTTCGCTTCGTCGGGCGTCAGTTGGGCATCAGGATTAAAGGGGAATTCTTCATCTATCTCGGCTGGATCCACCACCAACCAGGTCCGAAAGGTTTCGTAATCACCAGTCTCCCAGTCGATTGAGACTCGAAATTCAGCATCGTCTCGGCGCCGCTTTTTTGTTGCGGTCGCTAGCGCGATCTCGATCGCATCGCAAACAACTTCTTTGGGTACCCCTTTTTCGTTCGAGACCGAATCTACAGCGGCAAGTATGTCTTTAGTCAGCATTAGAAGAGATAACCCTAATCAAATTGGGGTACGACGCGTGCCCGTCGTACCTGCTCAAGCGGAATCAAATACTCCTCATCGTCGACGGTTACTACTAGCTCACTATCCTCGACCCCAACGAGTAGACCTTTGACTCGTCGTCGACCATCGAGTGGAACTTCCAGCCGAACATTCACCTGTTGACCAATATGCATCTGGAATTGTTTATCTTTAAACAAGATTCGATCTAACCCTGGCGAGGAAACCTCGAGCGTATACGAGTCGTTAAATGAGTCGTCAACATCGAGGAGGCTGCTTAGTTGCTGGCTTACAGCCTCGCAATCGTCTACCTCAATTCCTGAGTCAGAATCTATGTATACGCAGAGCTTTTCATGCGCGCCATTGCCATTGGAATCAATTCCCCAGAGCTCATAACCCATCGCGCCGACAGTTGGCTCGATTAGCTGCTCTATATCTCTGGCTCGTCTATTCACTAGCTGTCCCGATCCCACTCACAAAAAATGGGCTTGCGCCCATTACCCAAGAACAAGCCGCACCGCCGGACACGACGTGCTCTTGCCCACGACACTATTGTCGGAGCATTAACTCCCTACCCAACGAAAGGCCCCAATTTGGGACCCGATCGCTTTGGTAGCGGGGGCAGGATTTGAACCCACGACCTTCGGGTTATGAGCCCGACGAGCTACCAGACTGCTCCACCCCGCATCAGCAAGATGCGCGATTATAGGGAGCGTCATATCGGGAAGCAACGAATCAAAAAACCGACCGCCTATGCCATTTCTTATAATGCGGGCCTGGCGATTTTCTGTGACGGGTATCTCCAAACAATATGTATGTTTCGATACCGGTCTGGGGACCAGATGCAAGGACGCATATGCGGGAAACGCCCCCATACACTTCCCACCTATTTAACGCGCAAACCGCCGTTTCATCGCTTAAGCGCTTCGACTAAAAGACTGCTTGCGAATGATGGTACAGAACAGTTGGGATATTAGTTTATTCGCTCACGCTTTTGAGGTTTATGGATCAGGATACAAAGAGCACATGATTGAAAAGATGATCAAAAAAGAGAAGGGGCACCAGTAAAACTACTTAGGCACCTCTTGTACAAACGTTCCCATCGCGTCATCCAAGTACTTCTGTACTGGTACCTACGCCTCTGGCCGAGACCTGTCATGGCTCTTGAGGTTCGTTCAGGCTTCAGAGTAGACAAAACAGTAGGCACTTTTATGCCATTGACGATGAACTAGGTGACTGCCGCTATTGACGTAGTAACAGGGCTAATCAGTACGAATGGTGCCGAAGAGAGGACTCGAACCTCCACGGGCATAAGCCCACTACCCCCTCAAGGTAGCGTGTCTACCAATTCCACCACTTCGGCGCATTTATAATGGATCCGGAACGTCGGATTCTGCATCGGTCGATTGAGGCGCTAGCGATGGAAATTCATCGCCCGGATCCGCGTATTCTTGCGATTCCTCACTTTCGCCACCTGTAGGGAAATCACGTCCTGGCTCCAAGGATCGATCTTCTACTTGGGAATCCGGCATCCCAATCCCTCTAATGGTATTAGCCTTTTCTCTGGCGGCATACGCGAGCCCGAACGCGATAAAGAAAAACCCAATCGCCAACCAAGCTGTCGCCTTTGTAATAAACGAGGTTGTGCCCTGAGCTCCAAAAAGGGTGTTGGCTGAGCCGCTACCGAAAGCCGCACCTATATCCGCACCTTTGCCTTGCTGCAAAAGTACTAACACGGCGAGCGCTACCGCATCCACGATAAGTAGTATTAATAAAACCGTTTCGAGTGTGTCAATATTCAACGCGATACCGATTTACAGATTTTTGCGAATTCCTTGAATTCAAGCGATGCTCCTCCCACCAGACCTCCGTCGATATCCCCCTCTGCAAACAATTCAGCTGCAGTATTCGCGTTCACACTACCGCCGTACAAAACCCTGGTATTTTTCGCAGTCGTTGCATCGGATTTCGTCAGAAAAGCTCTGATAAACGCGTGCATTGATTGGGCTTGATCCGGTCTCGCCGTTTCTCCTGTACCTATTGCCCAAACCGGTTCATAAGCAATAACCGCGTTCGCGAATGCCTTATTTCCCACGCTTTTTAGAATGACATCGATCTGTCCTGCCACGACAGATTCCGCCCTACCTTCCAGTCTCTCTTCGAGAGATTCACCGACGCACAATAGCGGAGTAAGCCCCGCACGCTGGCACGCAATAAATTTTTCAGCAACTAGCACGTCAGATTCACCAAACAAATTACGTCTTTCAGAGTGTCCAACTAATCCGTACGTAGCACCCGAATCCACGGCCATTTCTGCACTGATTTCTCCAGTGTACGCACCGCTACTAACGTTACACACATTCTGCACACCGACTGAAATCGAACGCTCTGCAAAACCTTCGGTCAATATCGACGTATAAAGAAAAGGAGGGAAAAGCACGACGTCAAGTGAACCGTCCGCATCAAAGTGCTGCAGGAATTCGCGACAAATAGCCCTGGAACCATTCATCTTCCAATTGGCAGCAACCATCGGGGCACGCACCGCTCTTCCACCAGTCGCAAAGGGCCCAGGATAGTAGCAAGCACGTTCCTTATTGTGAACGCAAAGTTCCAGCCCGCGTATCCACCGAGGTAAGCGCTACATCTGCGATCCTCTCCGCATATCGGCGGACGTCCATAGGATTCTTCCCCTCAACCATAACCCTCAACAGTGGCTCCGTACCGGACGGGCGAACCAATACCCGGCCAACTCCCCCTAGCTTTCCCTCGACGTCACGAATTGCATTGACAACGTTAGGATGATTCACCACACCACCCGGATCTTCCATAGCAACGTTCATCATTTCTTGCGGTAATTTCGTCATGCCCCTTTTAAGATCTGACAAAGAACGATTCAGCGAGACCATCGCGACAAGCACCTGGAGAGCAGAAACGATCCCATCGCCAGTTGTCGCCCAATCGAGACAAATGATATGTCCGGAACTTTCACCGCCCAGCACCCAACCTTTGTCACGCATTAGCTCTACCACATAACGATCGCCGACCTTTGCTCTCTCGAACGGAATACCCAGACCCTCAAACGCTTGCTGGAGCCCGCCGTTGGACATTTCAGTTCCAACAACACCTCCACAAAATCGATTCCGCATCCGCATCGAGAGGGCGATCACATATAGCAGTTCGTCGCCGTCGACAATTTCTCCCTCCGAGTCAACCATTATTACGCGATCGCCATCTCCATCGAGCGCGATTCCTACATCGGCACTTAACTCCAAAACTTTTTCCCGCAGAAGCTCTGGATACGTTGATCCGCAATTTTTATTGATATTCGAACCATCGGGATCAACCGAAATCCCAATGACATCGGCGTCTAGTTCACGGTACACGCGGGGAGCTACGGCATACGCAGCGCCATTCGCACAGTCCAAAACAACCTTTAGTCCATCAAGTCGTATCCGCGAATCAACGGTTTCTTTACAAAACTCGATATATCGACCGCGCGCATCATCGATGCGAAAGACGTGGCCCAAATTCGACGCAATAACAGGAGGCAGCGGCGTATTAAGCTGTCTTTCAATCGATAGCTCCATCGCGTCACTAAGCTTGTTCGCTTCACTGTCGAAAAACTTAAGCCCGTTATCTTCAAAAGGATTGTGGGAAGCGCTTATGACAATCCCGAGATCACCACGCATCGTGCGCGTCATGTACGCAACTGCGGGAGTAGGAATAGGACCCAGCAGCGCCACATCAACTCCTGCGGACGACAACCCAGCCTCCAACGCAGACTCCAGCATGTAACCAGAATTTCTTGTGTCCTTCCCAAGAATTACAAGCGGCCTTCGTCCCTTTGCAGAGAGAGTCCTGCCGACAGACCGCCCCAATTTCAAAAAGAAATCAGGGTTAATAAGGTCGTCGCCAACGCGTCCGCGAATGCCATCGGTTCCGAAATACTGCTTACTCAAAACGCCTCCCGTTCAAGAAGGGAACCAGGTAGGAGCTCCGGATCAAGCAAACCTCAGAGACATTTCCCACTCGTACGTTCTGATTGAGATTCAGCAAACAATCGGCTTCGTTTGGTGGGTAGCTTAAGTTTCCTCTAGAGGATCGCCGACGGAACCTTCTTGACTGTTTTTGTCGTTATTGGTTTCCGATGTAATAACGCCTTCATCGGGTGCTCTAGGCTTTGCACCCGCCATTATGTCACCGACTTGAGCCGTCGATAACGTCTCGTATTCCATCAAGGCATCGGCCATTACGTGGAGTTTCTCTACGTTGTCTTGCAGAATCTTTTTCGCTCTTTTATAGCAACCATCGATAATTTTTCTGACCTCTTCGTCAATTTCCCTGGCGGTCTGCGAAGAAATCGTTTTCGATTGCGTACCAGCGGACATGCCCAGAAACACCTCTCCTTCCTCATCGTCATATTTCACTGGGCCCATCCTTTCCGATAGCCCCCATTTAGTAACCATATTACGCGCGAGCTGAGTAGCTCGCTCTATATCGTTGGATGCTCCAGTGGTCACCCCATCCGCACCACTTATCAATTCCTCCGCAATACGGCCGCCCAGTAAAGAGCAAATTTGGGACTCTACCGACCGCCGACTGTGGCTATAACGATCCTCCTCTGGCAAAAACATGGTGACACCGAGTGCTCTACCTCGAGGAACGATGGTAATTTTGTAAAGTTGATCGTGATCGGGGACTGTATATCCAACTATCGCATGTCCAGACTCGTGATACGCCGTATTCAGTTTTTCTTTCTCGGACATCACCATCGACTTACGTTCCGCGCCCATCATGACTTTATCTTTAGCCTTTTCGAATTCCTCCATTTCAACCAACCGTTTACCGCCACGGGCAGCAAAAAGTGCGGCTTCATTAACAATATTTTCGAGGTCGGCGCCAGAAAATCCCGGGGTTCCGCGTGCCAAAATCGACGGTTCAACGTCATCTGAAATCGGAACTTTCCGCATGTGAACATTTAATATTTGTTCTCGCCCTCGAATATCCGGCAAGGAGACAACGACCTGTCGATCAAAACGTCCGGGCCTCAACAAAGCTGGGTCAAGGACATCTGGCCTATTCGTCGCAGCAATGACGATGACGCCATTATTAGGTTCAAATCCATCCATCTCGACCAACAGTTGATTGAGGGTTTGTTCGCGCTCATCGTGACCGCCACCCAAGCCCGCTCCCCGATGGCGGCCCACCGCGTCGATTTCATCAATAAAAATGATGCACGGAGCTTGTTTCTTGCCCTGTTCAAACATATCGCGTACGCGAGAGGCACCGACACCGACAAACATCTCGACAAAGTCCGAGCCGGATATCGTAAAAAAGGGAACTTTTGCTTCGCCGGCTATTGCCTTAGCAAGCAGGGTCTTTCCGGTTCCCGGCGCGCCAATCATGAGCGTGCCACGAGGAATACGACCACCCAACCGCTGAAACTTACCGGGGTCCATGAGAAATTCAACGAGCTCCTGGACTTCTTCCTTAGCTTCGTCCACGCCTGCAACATCATCAAACGTAGTCTTGATCTGATCTTCAGACAGCAAACGGGCTTTACTTTTGCCAAACGCCAAGGGACCGCCTCGGCCCCCAACTCCACCCTGCATTTGCCTCATAAAAAGCATGAAGACGGCGATAATGATCAGGATAGGAAAGCTTGCGATCAGTAGCTGAGCCCAAAATCCTTCGGTTTCGGCTTCTTTCCCCACGATCTCGACGTCGTGTTCCATCAAATCGTCTAATAGTCTCGGGTCCGGCGCCGGGATAATGACCTTAAAACGAGAAGTATCCTTCCGAATCACCGTTAGGTATTCATGCTTACCATCGAATTCGACCTGGCGAATCTCGTTACGGTTTACCTGTTCGATAAAGTCGGAGTAGCTGATTTCCTGTGGCTCACTCACCCCGCTAAAATTATTAAACACGGTCAGTAGGACAGCGGCGATAATTAGCCAAAGCAGGATATTTTTTCCCATATCGTTCAAAGACTTATCCTCCTAGCACGCGGTACCAGGACACCACTTTCCGGGCTCGATAGACTACACCAGGTAAGTGGCTCCGGCTATCAAGCAATATTTGGGCGGAATGAGACTTTACAAGTGATAGATTATTCTCGGCCAGATAAAAACCATGTCGGTTCGTCCCCGCGACTTCGACACGCAATTTTCACCAACATATGCAGATCATGGATACAAAAGTACTAAAGGCTATTGCACATCATCTCGATCCAATCGTAAGCATTGGTAACGCAGGATTATCAACAAGCGTCATTGCCGAATTGAAACGCGCCATCTCAGATCATGAATTGATCAAAATACGGTTGAACGTCGAAGATAGAAAATTTCGACGCGAACTCGCCAACGAGGTCGCACAACTGCTATGCGCAAAGTTGGTTCAGCAAATAGGGAAGGTCTTTGTGGTGTATCGCCCTAACGAGCAAACTTGCCCCGCTCTATCAAACATCACGCGTTTTGGGCATTAACTACACAAAAACCTGGCTTCAAAGATGTTCAACAGTATCGACTTCGTATTCGCGCTCACCATCGGGTGATTTTACGACCACGGTATCGCCGAGACTTTTACCCACCATCGCCCTCGCCATCGGAGATAACACCGAGATCTTATCTTCTTTAATGTCAGCTTCATCTTCTCCGACAATTTTGTATCTCACTTCCTGATGAATACCTTGTTCTACCAACGTCACGGTGCAGCCAAATACAACTTTTCCGCTTGGGCTGATCTTTGTTATGTCGATAACTTGAGCATCACTGAGCTTGGCTTCAATCTCTTGTATTCGCCCTTCCGTAAAACCCTGTTGCTCTTTAGCTGCATGATATTCAGCATTCTCACGCAAATCGCCATGCTCTCGAGCCTCGGCAATCGAGAGAGTCACAGACGGCCGCACAACGCGTTTGAGATGCGTCAATTCTCCTCTCAGTTTCGCAGCACCCTCCACGGTCATGGGCGTAGTCACGCTTGCGATCCTCGATGTATTTCCTGAAGGCTTCGAACCCGATTACTGTTCCCATGTCGCATCGCAATACAGAAAGCTTCGCCGCCCGCAAGAGTCGTGGTGTAGCACACTTTATGACGTAGCGCGAGACGCCTAATAACCGCCGAGTCAAGAATCGCCTGGCGGCCTTCTGTAGTATTAACAATCAATGTTGGTGGGTCATTCTTTATAAGGTCTGTTACGTCTGGTCGACCTTCCGTAACTTTGTTGACTACTGCAGTACTTACGCCAGAATCCCTTAGAATTTTTGCAGTTCCCCTTGTAGCGGCAATCTCAAAGCCCAAAGCCGTTAATTGCCTACCGACCTCAGCTACATACGGCCGATCTGATTTCTTAACGCTTATGAAAGCCAACCCGCCCTTAGGCAAAATTTCTCCCGCAGCTAACGTAGCCTTAGCGAAAGCCTCGCCGAACGAGTCACCAATCCCCATGACTTCTCCAGTCGATTTCATTTCTGGTCCGAGTATCGGATCGACCCCAGGGAATTTGGTAAACGGGAACACAGACTCCTTAACGGAGTAGTGGACAGGGACAATTTCTTCTGTAAATCCTTGGGCTTCCAGGCTTTCGCCAACCATACAACGAGCCGCGATTTTGGCGAGCGAGACCCCAATCGATTTCGAAACAAATGGCACAGTACGTGATGCCCTTGGGTTGACTTCTAGTACATAGACTTTTTCATCTTGAACCGCCAATTGAACATTCATTAAACCAACAACGCCCAGTTCCAGTGCCAGTGATTCCACCTGATCTCGTATTTCGCATTGAATATCGGAATCGAGACGATATGGGGGTAGTGAGCAAGCCGAATCGCCGGAGTGCACGCCCGCCTGTTCAATATGTTGCATGATGGCACCAATCACCACTCGTTCCCCATCACATACGGCGTCTACGTCGACCTCCACGGCTTGATCCAAGAATCGATCAAGTAGCACGGGTGATGCATTAGATACTTGAAACGCAGATTCCATATATCGTTGGAGATCTTGCGGACCGTATACGATCTCCATAGCACGGCCACCTAGGACGTACGACGGTCGGACAACAATCGGATAGCCGATCTCATTTGCAGCTCGCGCTGCGCTAACTGGTTCAATGACGGTACGGTTCGACGGTTGCCTCAATGCAACTTTATCGATCATTGCCTGAAACCGTTCCCGATTTTCAGCTCGATCTATCGCATCCGCACTCGTCCCGAGAATTGGAACGCCCGCGGCCTCGAGCTGATCAACTAACTTGAGAGGGGTCTGACCTCCAAATTGGACAATGACACCGTGAGGTTTCTCTACGTCAACGATGGCAAGTACGTCCTCCAAAGTCACTGGCTCAAAGTAGAGACGGTCTGACGTGTCATAGTCAGTCGAAACGGTCTCCGGATTACAATTCACCATAATCGTTTCGTATCCGTCTTCACGCAATGCCGTGGCCGCGTGGACACAGCAATAATCAAACTCGATGCCCTGACCGATCCGGTTCGGACCGCCGCCCAAAACCATGATTTTTCGCTCTTTCGTCGGTTGCGCCTCACACTCTTCTTCGTAAGTCGAATACATGTAGGCAGTCGCAGCCTCGAATTCAGCGGCGCAAGTATCAACTCGTTTAAAAACTGGGCTGACACCAAGTGACTTACGATATTCCCTAAATTCTTCCTCCGAGCATCTACATATCGACGCTAGGCGGACGTCAGAAAAACCATCTCTCTTCAATAGGCGGACGTGGGCTTCTGTAAGATTTCTCAAATCCTGACCGTTAAGCGACTTCTCCGTTCGAACAAGGTCTTCAATTTGGGCCAGAAACCACTTGTCGATGCTCGTGGCTTCCGCAATTTCTCCGATGGTCATTCCCTCGCGGAAAGCATCTGCGACAAACCAAATCCGCTCCGCTCCAGCCTGTCGTAATTCGTGAGCAAGGATCGATGCCCGTTCGTCGTCATTCGGGGAGAGGATCGGATCTAAGCCCATCACTCCGGTCTCGAGGCCTCTCAAAGCTTTCTGGAAAGATTCTTTGAAAGTACGCCCGATCGCCATAACTTCGCCGACGGATTTCATCTGGGTCGTTAGTCGATTTTCAGCTTGACTGAATTTCTCAAAAGTAAAACGCGGTACCTTAGTCACCACGTAATCAATCGAAGGTTCAAACGAAGCAGGCGTTGCTCCGGTGATATCGTTAATCAGCTCGTCCAGGGTATACCCGACCGCTAACTTAGCCGCGACCTTGGCGATAGGAAATCCCGTTGCTTTCGATGCAAGAGCCGACGATCGCGATACTCGCGGGTTCATTTCAATAACGAGCATGCGACCTGAATCCGGGTCGAGCGCGAATTGAACGTTTGAACCCCCCGTATCAACACCGATTTCCCGTAACACAGCGATTGATGCGCTACGCATCAATTGGTATTCCTTGTCGGTCAGTGTTTGTGCAGGTGCCACCGTGATCGAATCTCCGGTGTGGATTCCCATCGGATCAACATTTTCGATTGAACAAACGATGATGCAGTTGTCGGCACGATCACGTACAACCTCCATCTCAAATTCTTTCCATCCCAATAGCGATTCATCGATCAATAACTCGCTGGTTGGCGAAAGATCTAAGCCCCCCGAACATATCTCGATAAATTCCTCGCGGTTGTATGCAATCCCGCCGCCACTCCCACCCAGAGTAAAGGAAGGTCTAATGATGCAGGGGAATCCAAGCTGGCTCTGGACCTGAAGCGCTTCTTCCAAACTATGTGCGATCGCGGAACGGGGAGTTTCTAACCCAATCCGCCGCATGGCGTGATCAAAACGCTCTCTATCTTCCGCTTTGTCAATCGCATCATGACTGGCACCAATGAGTTCAACATTGTGGGCGTCAAGGACTCCTTCACGAACGAGATCAAGCGCACAATTGAGTCCGGTCTGGCCGCCCATCGTAGGTAACAACGCCTCCGGTTTTTCCCGAACAATGATCTCAGCAACAGTTTTCCACTCCACCGGCTCTATGTAGGTCGCATCTGCCATCGTAGGATCCGTCATTATCGTCGCCGGATTCGAATTGACCAACACGACCCGATATCCCTCGCTGCGAAGAGCTTTGCATGCCTGCGCACCGGAATAATCAAATTCGCAAGCCTGCCCGATGACGATTGGGCCAGCGCCGATGATAAGCACGGTCTCTATATCCTCGCGCTTAGGCATCGGCGCCCTCGTTCTTGTAATCAGACATCATTTGGACAAATCGATCGAAAAGATAGGCACAGTCCTGCGGTCCTGGGCTAGCTTCCGGGTGGCCTTGAAAACCGAACGCCGGTTTGTCCGTTCTGGCTAACCCTTGGAGAGAACCGTCGAAGAGCGACACGTGCGTAACCTCTAGATTTTGAGGCAAAGAGTCCCCGTCTACGGCAAAACCGTGGTTCTGGCTGGTGATGATGACGCGACCCGTCGATAAATCCTGAACTGGATGATTTGCACCGTGATGGCCATGGGTCATCTTGACTGTCCTTGCGTCGCTCGCCAAAGCCAGTAACTGACAGCCGAGGCAAATCCCAAACAACGGAAGTCCTGTCTCTAAGAATTTTCTTATAGCGGTAATCGCGTAATCGCAAGGGTCGGGATCGCCCGGACCGTTGGATAGAAAAACTCCGTCGGGATGCATTGCCATCACAGTTTCGGCAGACGTCGTTGCTGGTACCAGCGTCACGTCGCATCCTCGATCGGACAAAAGACGTGAAATTGCGTGTTTTATACCAAAGTCATAGGCAACGACCTTATGGACAAAAGGCTCTGATTCGGCATAACCCTCGCCTAAACGCCAACTGCCACCCCTCCAACTCACGACATCCTGACGACTCACCACTTTCGCTAAATCCATCCCAGCTAATCCCGGAAATGCATTTGCCTGAGCGAGAGCGTCATCCTCAGAGACTTCTTCGCATGCCATTAAACAACCGGCTAAAGAACCCTTCCGCCGAAGAATTCGAGTTAGTCTGCGCGTATCGATCCCGTCGATAGCGACGACCTCTTTATCTCGCAGAAAATCAGTAAGCGATTGACTAGCCCTCCAACTACTTACCTCGACCGGGAGATCGCGTATCACCAGGCCGTCTGCCCATACGCGGTCGGACTCCATGTCCTCCTCATTCGTTCCGGTATTTCCGATATGGGGATACGTGAGGGTAATAATTTGGCGGGCATAAGACGGGTCGGTAAGAATTTCTTGATAACCGGTCATCGCCGTATTGAAGACGACTTCTCCAGTTGCCGTGCCAGGAATACCAATGGAGCGCCCGCGAAAAACGCTACCGTCTTCAAGTACCAGTATGGCGGGCTTCACTTGCTTCCTATAAAAAGGCGGGAAAGACTTCCGCCCTCCCGCCATAGCTTCGTATCGCCCGACCCGAAATCGAGCGCCAGAATTCTAGCGGCAAACGGGAATAATTGCGCGGATCATAGTGTCGTCACCGCAAAAAATGGTTCAGAGTCCGAGCACGTTCTCCATGCCAAAAAGACCCCTTTCTTTCATCGCGATCTTATTAGCAACAAATCGAACGGCCCGAATAGCGCCTGCCGCGAAGTTCGACCGACTTTGTGCTCGGTGTGTAATCTCGATGCGCTCACCCGTTCCTGCAAAGGTCACCGTATGTTCTCCGACAACATCTCCGCCACGGGCAGAATGAAATCCAATAGTTGGTTGCGCACGCTCACCGGTGTCGCCAACCCGTCCGTATATCGCGTCCTTTTCAAGATCGCGCCCGAGCGTCGTCGCGACAATTTCGCCCATCCGAACGGCGGTTCCCGACGGCGCATCAATCTTATGGCGATGGTGCATTTCGTATATTTCAATATCGACGGAATCACCCAGAATCTCGGCCGCGGTTTCGATCAAACGAAACGCAACGTTGACTCCAATACTCATATTGGGAGCCATCACAATGGGTATCGACCCGGCGGCAACCTGGATGTCGCGCAGTCCGGAGGCATCGAACCCAGTCGTCCCAATAACCATCCCGAAACTATCCGCGACACCCGCGTCAAGAAGTCCGAGCGTTGCTGCAGGAATACTAAAATCGACCAGCACGTCAAAAGTCGATCCATGGGTATTCGTTACCACTGGAACACCGATTGCGCCAACCCCGGCAACCAACCCCGCGTCTTGCCCCAAAAATTCGGAATCCGAACGTTCAAGTGCTACCACAAGCGATAGATCTTTTTCGTCGTCGATGGCTTGCGTCAACATCCGACCCATGCGCCCCGCGGCACCGTTAATTGCGACGTCAATCGACATACTCAGGTACCCGTCATCCGCTCTACAAAATCGCGCACCGCCCGAAACCAGGACATCTCCTTCGGCGAATGCTCGCCTCCATCGTTAGCAAGGCTTTGGTGAAGCTCTTTCAATAGCGTCACTTGTTGTTCGGATAAGCGCACGGGGGTTTCAATGACTACCCGGCACAGTAGATCTCCAGTCGCACCACCACGAACGGGATGCACGCCCTTCCCACGCAATCGAAACAGTTTACCGGTCTGGGTTTCCGCAGGAACCCGAAGCTTCACTTTGCCGTCCAGCGTCGGAACCTCTAACTCGCCACCTAACGCCGCTTGGGTAAACGAGATAGGGACTTGGCAGTGCAAATGACTACCCTCACGTTCGAATATCGCGTGATCCCTAACATTTATCTGGACGTATAAATCACCAGCAGGTCCACCGTTTGGACCTGCCTCGCCTTCGCCAGAGAGTCGAATTCGATCATCATTGTCGACGCCCCGAGGCACTTCAACGCGGAGAGTCTTCTGCTGTTCCACACGACCACCGCCACCACACACCCGGCAAGGATCGGCAATCACTTTGCCGACACCACCACACCTTGGACACGTCTGCTGGACGGCGAAAAAACCACGAGCAATTCTCACTTGACCCGCCCCTGAACATTCGGGACAAGTACTAGGCGCCGAACCCGGGGCCGCTCCCGAGCCTCCACAATCACCACACGCGGACATCACCGATACTCGGATTTCCACGGAATCACCAGCCACCGCTTGTTCTAGATCGAGGTCTAGGAGATAGCGTAAGTCAGCACCCGTTTGCGCAGCCGTTCTTCCCCGCCTACCTTGAGCCCCACCAAAGATGTCGCCGAAGACATCGCCAAAAACATCGCCTAAATTCCCGTCAAATCCACCACCCATACCGCCGTTGCGCCCTTCGACGCCGGCATGACCAAACTGATCATAGGCTTGACGTTTTTCGGAGTCAGAAAGGACCTCGTACGCTTCCGATGCCTCCTTGAAACGAACATCGGCATCCTTAGCATCTGGATTTCGATCGGGATGATATTTCATTGCTAGACGGCGATACGCTTTCTTGATATCGCTATCGCCCGTGCCTCGGTCTACCCCAAGCACTTCGTAGTAATCGCGTTTAGCCATGATTCCCCTGACCGCGCCCAGCTGAGACCAGCGGCCCCCGAAGGTTGAAGACTACCCTTTCAATTACTTTTCGTCGTCCTTAACTTCTTCGTACTCGGCATCGACAACATCGTCTGTTTCCGGCGAACCTGCGCCATCGTCATCACCTTCCGTTGCCGCGGCTGCCGTTTCATTCGCATACATCTTTTGCGCTAGACCACTCGTAGCTTCGGACAACACTTGTATCGCCGCTTCGATCCGCTCTTTGTCATCGGTCTTACTGGCTTCGTCCAATGATGTCGTTGCAGATTCAATGGCCTCTTTCTCTTCGTCCGATGCCTGATCCGCGGCATCAGTGAGCATCTTGCGCGCCGCGTGTGAAAGTCCGTTGGCCTGATTTCGCAAATTGACCAATTCCTCGAATTTCGCATCCTCTTCCGTATGTGCTTCAGCGTCCCTCACCATGTCATCGATCTCTTCATCGGAGAGGCCCCCCGACGCCTTGATGACAATCGATTGCTCTTTGCTCGTTGCCGTATCTTTGGCCGATACGTTCAGTATGCCGTTTGCATCTATATCGAAGCTGACTTCAATCTGCGGTATGCCGCGAGGAGCTGGCGGAATGTCCGAAAGGTCGAATCTACCCAGGGACTTATTCTGGGCAACTTGTTTCCTTTCCCCTTGTAATACGTGGATCGTTACCGCAGTTTGATTGTCATCTGCGGTCGAGAAGATCTGTTGCTTCTTCCCGGGAATGGTGGTGTTTTTGTCGATGAGCGTGCTCATGACTCCTCCCAGCGTTTCGATACCCAACGATAACGGCGTTACATCAAGCAGCAGTACATCTTTGACGTCGCCGGATAGCACGGCTCCTTGGATTGCCGCTCCCATGGCAACGGCTTCATCCGGGTTGACGTCCTTTCTCGGTTCTTTCCCAAAATATCCACTGACTTTTTCTTGAACCAATGGCATACGGGTCTGTCCGCCGACCAAGATGACGTCATCAATATCCCCAACCCTCAAACCCGCATCGTCAATGGCCGTCCGGCAGGGTCCGATGGTCCTCTCGACTAGATTTTCGACCAACGCCTCCAATTTAGCCCTTGTGACTTTAACCACGAGGTGTTTCGGACCGGTGTTGTCCGCCGTGATGTACGGCAGATTGACCTCAGTTTCCTGACTGGTCGAAAGTTCGATCTTGGCTTTCTCCGCTGCTTCTTTTAGTCGTTGTAAAGCTAACGGATCACTATGCAGGTCTATCCCATTTTGTTCTTTAAATTCATCGGCTAGGTAGTCGATCAACGTAAGGTCGAAATCTTCGCCTCCCAGGAACGTGTCGCCGTTCGTTGAAAGCACTTCAAACTGAGTTTCACCGTCAATTTCGGCAATCTCTATCACCGAAACATCAAACGTCCCGCCGCCAAGATCGTATACCGCGATCTTCGAATCCCCACGCCGCTTATCCATCCCATATGCGAGTGCAGCCGCGGTTGGTTCATTAATGATTCGGCGAACTTCAAGCCCGGCAATCTTGCCGGCGTCTTTGGTGGCCTGTCGTTGTGAATCATTGAAGTATGCCGGCACGGTGATCACCGCTTCGGAGACCGAATCACCCAGAAAATCTTCAGCAGTCTTTTTCATTTTCTTGAGAACTTCCGCGGACACCTGCGGCGGCGCAAGTTGTTCGTCTTTCGCCTGCACCCAAGCATCACCATTGCTTGCTTTAACAATTTGATAAGGGACCATCTTGATGTCCCGCTGCACCACTTCGTCGTCGAACTTGCGTCCGATCAACCGTTTAACAGCAAACAACGTGTGGTCGGGGTTGGTCACGGCCTGTCGTTTCGCACTTTGTCCAACGAGCACTTCTCCTTTATCCGAATACGCCACAGTAGACGGCGTGGTCCGGTCCCCTTCGACATTCTCGATCACTCGGGCATCGGTGCCATCTACTACGGCTACGCACGAATTTGTCGTCCCGAGGTCGATTCCTATAATTTTTGCCATGTTTAACCTATTACTGGCGCCGCTTTCTCAGCATAACGCTCACGCTTTCTATCAACCTGACATATTGGGTCCAATTCCCGAAGTTTCAAGGGCTCAGAGTGCCGTTTTTGGCTCCGACATGCCTTTCGCCACCAACACACGGGCCGGACGCACAAGCCGGTTATTGAGTGTGTAACCCTTTTGAACGACTTCCAGGACGGATCCGGGTTCTGCGTCCGGGTTTTCGAGCACACTCATCGCTTCGTGATACTCGGGATCAAACGGTTCGCCAGTCGGATCGATCGACTTTATTCCAGCTTTCTCCAGCACATCGATAAAAAGGCGGAATGAAAGTTCAACACCTTCTAGCGTGGCATGAACTGACCCGTCACTTTCTTGGTCATCATCCGCAGCCGTCTCCACCGCTTTTTCAAAGCTATCGAGCACGGGTAAAAGCTTCTCGGTCAAACTCTCGAGTGCATATTTATGCGCGTTCTCAACTGCCTTATCGGCACGTTTCCGGATGTTGTCGGCCTCCGCCACAGCTCTTAAGGCTCGATCTTCTGCATCGGCCAACTGTTCCCGAACCTCTTCGAGCGCTATCTCTGGCGAAGTCTCTGCAGATTCATCTGCGGTAGCTTCGTCGTCGAGTTCACAAGTTTTGACCTCGTCGGACGATGCGTTGGGATCTACCGCAGAGTCCGAAGGGTTTTCGTCGGATTGTGAAACCGGAGAATCTTCACCGGACCCTACGTTTGAGTCTTTTTCTTCTGCCATACCCGTCTTTTCACCGTTATCGAAAACGTCATATGCGGTCGACTGACCGAAAAATCAATGCCTTCCGTAATCCAGTGCAGAGCCTAAAAGACGAGCGGTCAAGTCCACCAATGGAATCACCTTTTGATAGGACATCCGGGTGGGTCCGATCACGCCAAGCACTCCGGCAATCTCGCCGTTCACCTCATATGGCGCCGTTATAAGACTGTATTCATCGAGCGGTCGATAGCCAGACTCCTCTCCGATGAACAGCTGGACACCATCTGTCTCCAAACAACGATCCAGCAAATGCACGATCGCGTTCTTCTCTTTGAAGGCATCGAGTAAGCCCTGAACTTCCTCTGAAGAACTGAGAAAACTCATCAAATTGCGTTCACCAGATACCACGTAATCGTGTTCGTCGTCTCGTACGAAGGTTTTCGACGCCATATCGAGCGCCGTCTGCATGAGTTCATCCACCCGCTGCTTATCATCGCTCATGCTTTCTAGAACGCCGTTACGAATGGACATCAGCGAACGGCCACCAAACTGACGATTGATAAAGTTCGCGGCTTGAGTCAATTCAACATCCGAATACTCGCGGTCAGTATCTACTACGCGGTTCTGCACTTCCCGCTCATTTACCACCAAGATCGCCAACACTCTATTGCCTGAGAGCGGCAGAAACTCGACCTGCCTAAGTTCGACCTGCTCGGGACGCGGCATCGTGACTAAGCCGGCGAGGTGCGAAACTTGGGAAAGGATATTTGATGCCGATTCCACAAGTTCGTTTGGAGACATGCGTGTATTGAGTCGTTCTCGTAGGTACTGCACCGATGCCGCTTCGAGTGGCTGTACCGAAATCAGGCTATCAACAAACAATCGAAGCCCTCGGTGCGTCGGCACCTTTCCAGCAGAAGTGTGTGGAGAGCGGACCAGTCCGCGCATTTCAAGGTCCGACATGATATTGCGTACGGTCGCCGGACTGACCGCGATCTCGGTCGTTTCCGACAACGTCTTTGAACCAACCGGCGTGCCTTGTTCAAGATATTCTTCTACAAGAAGTTTAAAAAGATGTTGCTCGCGATCCGCAATCGCGAACGTGTCCCGGGTTCCATCGTTCAATCGTTGGTGTTTTTCTGCACGTGTCATGACTACCGAAGATTAATGTAAATCCAAGGGAACGTCGGCTACTCTAGCACAGTAGAAACTGCCGATTGCGACGTGCTGACGCAACTCAACATCCACAACTTTGTCCTAGTCGAAAATCTAGAGATCAGCTTCGATTCGGGCATGACGGTGTTAACGGGCGAATCGGGCGCGGGCAAATCGATCCTACTCGGAGCCCTCGATTTGGTCTTAGGAGCGCGGTCGACAAAGCGGGTCATCCGCGCAGGTACTGAACGCTGCGAGGTTAGCGCGGAATTTTCCATCGAAGGTAATGAGATCGCGCAGTCGTATCTAGCTCAACTCGATCTCCTCGATGCCATTGCGCCCCAACGTTGCCTCGTTCGGAGGGTGGTGCGAGGGGATGGACGGTCCCAAGCGTACATCAACACCTCACCCGTGAATCTGAGTGTCCTTGCGGAATTCTGTTCTCCATTAATTGAAATACACGGTCAGCATCAGCACCAGCGCTTACTTGATCGGCGCACACAGCTGGCCTGGCTTGACGATTACGGCGCCAACAATACGATTCGAGAAACCGTCAGCAACGCCTTTTCACTTTGGCGTACCGCTAAGGCGGAACTGGAAACCCTTCAGCTAAACACCCAAACAATAACGGAACGTTCGGATTTACTTCAATACCAAATCGGGGAACTCAAATCTCTCGGACTCAGCGAAGGTGAGGTCGAGCAGCTCGATGCCTCCTACAAGCGTCTCGTACAGGCCAAAGATATTAGATTACGGATCTCCAAAATCGACGAATCCATCCGAGACTGCCTGTTGCCCGACACCGGTCAGTGGAACCGCGATCTACACGAAATTGACGATGACCACAAAGCCCTAGTAACTGCCCGCGAACTCCTTAATTCATCGGAAATCCAGTTGCTCGAAGCACAAAACGAATTGCGCGTATATTCAGAAACACTAGAGATCGACGAGCAAGGGCTCGCCGATCTAGAACAGCGCCTCATGGCTATCCATGATGTGTCGCGCAAACACCGTGTTAAAGCAAACGAATTGGAGACTCGTCAAAAAGAATTGGAGGTCGAACTCGGCGCATTATCCGTCAATCAGCAGCGGTTAAATACTCTCTCGCAGGAAGTGGTCGATCACGAAAAAATGTTTCGGAAACGGGCTTCGATACTTTCCTCCGCCCGAAGGAAACACGCCGTCCCGTTCCAACGGGACGTTTGCGGTACCCTCGATACACTTAGCCTGCCCGGAGTCCGCCTTACCCTTGACTTTGTCGACGCGGAATCCGATGCCGGACTCGAAACCGTCGAGTATTTAGTGGCGACCAATCACCCAAACCCACCCGGCCGGCTCCGGGACATCGCCTCCGGAGGCGAACTCGCCCGTATCAGTTTGGCGATACAGGTGGTGGCGGCCCAGCGTTCCCAACTGCCATGCTTGATCCTTGACGAAGCCGACATCGGCGTTGGCGGTACGACCGCCGATGTCGTAGGCAGGATGCTGCAAAAACTCGCATCACATACCCAGGTTGTTTGTGTAACTCACGCTCCCCAAGTAGCAGCGCTGGCCAACGCCCATATGAAGGTCGAAAAATCGAAGCATCAAGACACTTCCATT
>CEWR01023838.1_pt1 | contig 28620 bp, 27 predicted proteins | sample 356321 | NCBI WGS metagenome assembly CEWR01 (sample SAMEA2621551, study PRJEB7988) | marine metagenome | biome: marine biome (ENVO:00000447); feature: mesopelagic zone (ENVO:00000213); material: "saline water (ENVO:00002010), including plankton (ENVO:xxxxxxxx)" | depth 790 m
ATCCATTCACCAGAAGCTAATTTTGGTAAATATTTTTTACGTTGTTCTTCGTTTCCATAAGCGTAAATAGGATACATTACCAATGACGATTGTACAGAAGCTGTAGAGCGAACTCCAGAATCTCCACGTTCTATTTCTTGCATTATCAATCCATAAGAAATTTGATCTAAACCTGCACCCCCATATTCTTCTGGAATGTAGGGTCCAAATGCACCGATTTCTGCTAAACCACTAATAATTTGTGTTGGAAATTCTGCTTTTTGTGCGTATTCTTCAATAATTGGAGAAACATCACGTTTTACCCAATCACGAGCAGCTTCACGAATCATTTTATGCTCTTCGGTAAGTAAATCGTCTAGATTATAGTAATCTGGTGCTTGAAATAAATCAGGTTTCATATACTTTATTTATTTATAATAATGGTTTAAAAAAATACAATTTTTTGAACGTGTAATTTCCAACAAATCTATCAAATATTGTTTAATTTTCGGGTATTATTTAGTTATTTAAAAATTGAGCTAGTAATCTATGAAAATGGTGAACACCTTGTTCTCTTGTAGGGGAAAAACGTCCAGCTTTGTAAAAAGAAGATTTCACGCCTTTTTGAACATGTTCTACAACAAATTCGTCTTCGCGTTGCACTTTATCAATATCTCCACTTGCACCTTTATTTAGTTTTGTTGGATCTAATACATAAGAGAAAAAAGATACTTTTGTTCTATTTAAATCTATGGGTTTTACAATATTCACAGACAATCCCCAAGGATAAAAGTTAAACATCATATTTGGAAAAACCCAATAATAATAGGCAGCTACATTTTTACCATAATCAATATGATTTTTTGGTAAATCAAAAACCTCTGTTGCGTCATCTGTATAACCAATTTGCAAGTTGCAATAGTCATAAATTTCAGTTTTATAACTACCATAATCTAGTACGTCATTTAAATCGGGATGTACAAAAGGTACATGAAAACCTTCTAAATAATTATCACAATACAACGCCCAATTAGCATGTACTAAATATTCTTTTGATAATGTAGGGTCTGGAGAGAAATCATCTAAGGGTAAAAAGCCAACACGTTCATTCATAATATCTAGAACTTGCTGAAAATCGAAACTTGGGTTTAAGCCAGCAAATAAAAACTGACTCCATTTTTTTAAAGGAAATTTGTGAAGATTATCACAAGGTCTTGGGAAGTCTTCAGCCTGTTCAAACTCTGGCATATGTTCAAATTCACCATTTAAGTTAAATCTTCTACCATGATAAAAACAAGTTAATTTTTTTGATTTACCTGGATTTAAAGCAACTAAATTACCTCTATGCGTACACACATTTGTTAAACAATTAATTTCATTGTCTTTGTTTTTGGTTAACATTAGTGGTTCTGTTAAATAGCCATCTAATAATACAAACGGATGAACAGATTGAGGAAATGGGACTAAACTTTCGTCTCCAACCCATTGCCAAGAATTTAAAAATACACGTTCTTTTAAAGCTTCAAAAACTGAACTATCTTTATAAAAAGATGCCGGTAATGTTTCTGCTTTCTTAATATCGGGATGAATAAAAAATTTCATTTGTTGTCTATAAATTAATTGTACCTTCGAGAATTGCAGTTAAAAATACATAAAATATGGGTTCTAATCATAAAAAAATAGGATTAATAACAACAACATCCTTAGTGGTTGGAAATATGATTGGAGCAGGAATTTTTTTATTACCAGCAACACTTGCTAAATATGGGAGTATAAGTCTATTGGGATGGTTATTTACTGCAACAGGAGCATTAATATTGGCAAAGATTTTTAGTAACTTTAGTAAGATTATTATAAATAAAAGTGGAGGTCCATATACCTATTCTAAGGCAGGTTTTGGAGATTTTATTGGCTTTTTAGTTGCATGGGGATATTGGATTTCTACTTGGGTAAGTAATGCTGGGTTGGCTATTGCAATTATTGGAGGATTAAGTTTTTTTTTTCCTCTTTTAAATTCAAATCCAATTGTATCTGTATTCGTAGGATTGTCTTTTGTTTGGCTTTTTACATGGATCAACGCAAAAGGAATTAAAGAATCAGGTCGAATTCAAGTGATCACCACCATTTTAAAATTAGTGCCTTTGATTTTCATTATCATAATAGGAGCCTTCTTTTTTGATTTTAATAATTTTCCAAGTTTTAATTTAACGAGTGAAAGTCATTTTGCTACGATTCCAGTGGTTGCAGCATTAACATTGTATGCTTTTTTAGGAATAGAATCCGCTACAATACCTGCTGAAAATATAGAAAATCCAGAAAAAACAGTACCAAAAGCTACAATGTTGGGTACAATAATTTCAACGTTAGTTTATATTTTAGGAACCATTGTTTTATTTGGGATATTACCGACTGATGAATTACAAAATTCAGCTGCTCCTTTTGCCGCCGCCGCAGAAATTATTGGCGGTACTTATGCAGGTTATTTTGTGGCAGCTGGAGCAGTAATAGCGGCAATTGGAGCATTAAATGGATGGACGTTAATGGTTGGGCAACTTCCTATGGCAGCAGCAAAAGATAAAATGTTTCCACGAATATTTAAAAAAGAAAATAAAAACGGTGTTCCATATTTAGGGCTAATTATAGGAAGTGTTTTGACTTCCATCATTTTATTAATAGGGATGAGTGATGGTCTTATAGATCAATTTGAATTCATCGTTAATTTAACGGTATTAGCATGTCTAGTTCCTTATTTATTTGTTTCAGCATCTTATATTATCGTATTAATTGAAAAGAAACTACATTTAAATAAGTTCTTTAAGACTTTTGTTTTGGGCGGTTTAGGATTTTCTTATTCACTTTGGGCTATTTATGGGTCTGGATCAGACGTTGTCTTTTACGGATTTTTATTATTATTGCTTGGAATTCCGTTTTACGCAATCATGCAATGGAACAAACGAGAAAAATAATATGAAAACAACACATCATTCAGAATACTTAAAACTAGATTCAGTATATATTAAGACTGCAAAAGAAGCTTTTGTGTCAGATATCGCATTAGAAAATGAATGGGAAAAGTTGAACTATTTATCAAAACCAGATTTTAGCTTAGCTCTTAAAGAGTATGAAAAATTTGAATCGATTTTTAAAAAAAATACGATTAAGGTGCATCACTTTCCATCAAACAAAAATGTAACAATGGATTCTATTTATTGTAGAGACGCATCCATTGCAACTGACTTTGGCGTCATTATTTGCAATATGGGCAAAGAGGGTAGAATTAATGAGCCGAAAGTGCAATTAGAAGAATATCAACAAAAAAACATCCCAGTTCTAGGTGTGATTAAAGCTCCGGGAACTATAGAAGGAGGTGATGTTGCTTGGTTGGATGAAAAAACGTTGGCTGTTGGACGTTCGTATAGAACGAATGATGAAGGAATAAAACAGTTAAAAACGATGTTAGAAGTAAATGGTGTTTCTGTTATTGTTGCAGATTTACCACATTATAAAGGGGAAGAAGATGTATTTCATTTAATGTCTATCTTAAGTCCTGTAGATAATGATTTAGCAGTTGTGTATTCGCCATTAATGCCAGTTAGGTTTAGAAATGATTTGTTAGGAAGAGGTTTTAAATTGATAGAAGTTCCAGAAGAAGAATTTGACTCTATGGGTTGCAATGTTCTAGCAATATCTCCAAGAAACTGTATTATGGTTGATGGAAATCCAATTACAAAAAACTTATTAGAAAAAGCTGGTTGTAAAGTTACGACGTATGTTGGAAATGAAATTAGTGTAAAAGGTGGTGGTGGACCAACGTGTTTAACGAGACCATTGGTGAGAATCGGTTAATTTTATCCTTTAAAAAGCAACTCTTTTATGTAAATTTGTAGTAATGAAGCAAACTTTAGGAAAAAAAGAACGGTTAAAAAGTAAAAAGTTGATTGGAAGACTTTACACAGAGGGTAGTTCTGTAAAAGCTTTTCCATTAAGAATGGTGTATTTACAAACAGAACATACATCTGATTTTCCTGCACAAGTTGGGGTTTCTGTGGCTAAAAGAACTTTTAAGAAAGCTCCTGATAGAAACCGTTTAAAAAGGTTGATGCGTGAAACGTATCGTTTGCAAAAAGAAATTGTGTACGATAATCTCGAGAAACCATATGTTTTTATGATTTCGTATCTTGGAAAAGAAGAAAAACCTTATGAAGAACTTTTTTCCAAAATGGATAAATTATTGAATATATTTATTGAAGAAGTAAAAAATAAATCAAATGAAACACTTTAAATTTAAAAAGAAAACGATTTTATTTTTAGTAGTTGGCACGATTTTTTTAACAACTTCATTTAAATCTAAATTCTTTGAAATTGCAAAACAGATAGAAATCTACAATACACTTTTTAAGGAATTAAACATGTATTATGTAGATGAAATAAATCCTGCAGAATTCACAAACAAAGCCATAAAAAACACCTTAAAAGATTTAGACCCTTACACAAGCTTTTACAATGAACAAGATGTAGAAGATGCTAAAATTAGAAGAGAAGGTGAATATTCTGGAATTGGGACTGCTGTGTATTATACAAAAAAAGGCATACAAATAAAAGAGGTTTACAAAGGGTTTTCTGCGGATAAAGCAGGTTTAAAAGCAGGAGATATTATTATTTCTATTGATGGTCAGTTACTTAAAAATATGGAAAGAGATCAACTCTCTATGTTCTTAAAAGGAACCTCTAATAGTAAGGTGTCTGTAGAGATTGAAAGACAAGGAAAACTCATTAATAAAGAACTAGTAAGAGAAAAGGTAGTTATAAATCCTGTTCCTTTTTATGAAATGATTGATGATGAAACAGGGTATATTACTTTAACTCGTTTTAACAATAAAGCATCTTCAGAAGTGAAAAAAGCGTATCGATCTTTGAAGAAAAAAGGGATGAGAAAATTAGTCTTTGACTTAAGATATAATCCTGGAGGATCGCTTTCAGAAGCAATTAATATCACAAACTTTTTTATTCCAAAAGGAAAAGTGATTGTTACCACAAAAGCTAAAATTAAAAAATGGAGCAATACTTACAAAGGTACAAATGAACCCTTGGATTTAGAGATTCCAATTGTAGTTTTGATTAATGGACGCTCTGCATCTGCATCAGAAATAGTAAGTGGTTCTTTACAAGATTATGATAGAGCAGTAATTATGGGACAGCGTTCCTTTGGCAAAGGATTAGTTCAACGTTACAGAACTTTAACCTACGGCACTCAATTAAAATTAACAATCTCTAAATATTACACGCCGAGTGGACGATGTATTCAAGAATTAGATTACACAAATAGAGATGCTAAAACAGGTGAAGTCCCTAAGTTTTCCGATAATCAAATAAATGAATTTAAAACCGAAAAAGGAAGAACCGTTTTTGATGGAGGAGGAGTAATGCCTGATATTGAAATTAAAACATCTAAAAGAACAAATGTTACTAAAAACTTATTAAAATCTAAGGCGATTTTTAATTTTGCTTCTGATTATTTTTATAAAAACCCAATAATTGCTGATGCTGAAAATTATAAGTTTTCAAATACAGATTTTAAGAATTTTACGAAGTTTTTAGAAACAGATACAACTTTTGTAACTGAGCAAGAAAGGTTGTTTAAAGAAGCTTATTTGTCTTCAAATAATAGCAGTATTTCTAAAGAATATAAAAAAATAAAAGAAAAATTATTTAAAAATAAAATTAGTGAAATATCTAAAAATCAAGATATTATAAGTGTTTTACTCGAGGAAGAAGTTCTAGAAAAATATTATTATAAACAAGGTGTTTATACACATCATTTAAGAAATGATGAAGCTATTTTTGAAGCGGTTAAATTGCTTAAAAATGAAGATTCCTATAAACAGATTTTATCAAGGAAATAATTTTATATTTGTATCTTAAAAATTAAAATGTCAAAAACTAAAAATATAGATAGAACGAGAGCCCAAGAATCTACAAATGCTATAGAAAAACTATACATCTCTATGCGTCATTTATTCAGTAGAGGTTTTTACAAGCCAATGGGAATTTCAGGTGAAGCATTGCGTAAATCACTGTTGCTTTTACGACCAGAAATTTATGGTTCTATTGCAGAAGAAAGAACAGAGCTAGATGGTTTAATCTATGTTATAGAGAGACTTCCGGAAGGAATTGAAGAATGTCAGTTTATTAATTTAACTGCAGATGAAGGGTATAAGAACTCTCATTTTGAAGCTATTATTCCTCCAAAAAGAAGAAGGAATTGTTATAGAATTGATAAAGATCAAATGAATATCGAGATTACAAGAGGAAGATCTGAAATTTATGATATTCTTACCCATTTAACTTTTTTATTCGTAGAATCTCATAAGATTCAAGAAAGGGTTTCTTTAAATGAAGGAGAAGATTTTATTAGAGAATGGAAATATTTAGAAGATGTTGTTTTACATCAAAAAACAATTTCAGAAAAAGAGAAAGAAGTTTTAATTGTTCATCTAGGAAATATTTTAGGAAGAACTTACGAAGAAGTCTCTGGACTTTGTCAAATATTTTCATCAGAAGAAAACCCGCTTAAGTTTTTTAATTTAATTTATTGGTTAGGAAAATTAGCAATTAATGAAGTTTTTAAAAACAAAAAGAGAACAATTACTTTTAGCTCTGTTTTAATTGAAGAAATCGGTCATCATATTTATGGGGAAATTTGGGCGAATGATATTAAGAAAGTCTTAAAAGAAAACATACTTTTAGAAAGACCTATACATATTATTAGTGCAAATATGCACAGTGTTTTAAACTCAATATATGCACAAGGAGCTTTGCAAGAAGAAGCTAAAAAGTATAAAGGGTTTGAGTTGTATCAATTACTAAGTAATTCTGATAGTAAACCTTTGCAGAAGAAAGTGAAAGATTATGCATCAGAAAATGGACTTATCTATGTAAAAGATACATCGGGAACTAATATTAATGTGCAAATAATTGATACTGATAAAATAAACTTTAATGTTTCACCGTTTAAAAAAGAAAATTCTATAGAAGAAAATGCTGTAATTATTGTAATGGACTATGCTTTTGGAGAGCAAGCTTTCGAAACCATGGATGAGTTGTTAAAGCCTTATGGTAATAAAAAAGATAAAATCCATTTAGATGTAAAGTCGGTTTCAATTATGGGAAAAGCAGGTATTTTAGAAGGAGGAAAAGGAGATATTATGATACCTTCTGCTCATATTTTTGAAGGGACAGCAGGTAATTATCCTTTTGAGAATGAATTATCTAAAGAAGATTTAGAAGGTTTTGGAGTGCAAGTTTTTGATGGTTCTATGATTTCGGTTTTAGGAACATCATTACAAAATAAAGACTTGTTAAAGTTTTTTCACGACTCTACTTGGAATGTAATTGGTTTAGAAATGGAAGGCGCGCATTATCAAAAAGCCATTCAATCTGCATCAAAAATTAGAGGAAATATTTCTGAAAATGTAAAAGTAAGATATGCGTATTATGCTTCGGATAACCCTCTAGAAACAGGAGCAACATTAGCCTCTGGAGGATTAGGGATGACGGGTGTAACACCAACGTATGCGATTACCCAAAGAATATTAGAACAAATTTTGTAAAAGTTACAAACTGAACTGATTTCATAACCAAATTAAAGCAATGTCGACAAGTCAAAAAAACAACGAAGAAGAAGTAGATCTAGGTTCTCTATTTGTAATAATTGGTAAAGGGTTTTCTAACCTTTTTAATTTTATTGGAAATATTTTTAAAGGGATATTTCACTTTATAATAGCTATTTTAATTTTCTTAAAACAGCATGTAGTAAAAATTGTTATAGCTGCTATAATCGGTTTAATTGCTGGTATTTTTTTAGAAGTGAAAACATCAAAAAGATATGGTTCAGAACTATTATTAGAGCCTAATTTTAATAGTGCTAGACAATTATATAATAATGTAAATTTTTATAACGACTTAGTAAAACAAAAGGATACATTAGGACTTCAGAAAGTTTTTAAAATTGATAAAGAATCAGCAGCCTCTCTTGTGAAATTTGAGATTGAGCCTTTAAGGTTAGATGTTGATAAAATTAATTCATATAATGATTTTATTTTATCTATAGATACAGTGACAATTAGGAATTATAAGTATGAAGATTTTCAAATGGCATTTACAGATTATGACTTTAAAGTTCATAAAGTAACTGTTATTGCAGAAAAAAATAATGTTTTTGAGAAGTTAGATGATGTGATTATATCATCCGTTGTTAATAATAAATATTTTAATCGATTAAAAGTTATAACAAACGAAAGCTTAAATAGAACAGACTCTTTATTCCGCCAAAACCTAACTCAAATAGATTCTTTAAGAAAGGTTTACATGGAGGCTATGATGGAGGAAGCTAAAAAGCAATCAACCGGAACAAATATTGATTTAGGAGGAGAGAAAAGAAGGGCTAAAGAGTTAGAGTTGTTTGATACGAATAGAAGAATAAATGAGGAGTTAAGGTTGTTGGCAACTGAAAAATCTGAAAAATATGAAGTGATAAATGTTATTTCTAATTTTCAGTCAATAGGGTATGAAATAAAAGGGATAACTAAAAATTACGGATTCTTATTAGGGATGGCAAGTGCTGGATTAATGGTCCTGTTTTTGCTCTTCATTGAATTAAATAAGTTTTTAGAAAACTATAAAAAGTAAATAATGCAAACAGTTCTTATAACTGGAGGAGCAGGTTTTATAGGGTCTAATTTCATTCCTTATTTCTTAGGGAATAACAAAGAATTTGAAGTAGTTAATCTCGATTTGTTAACGTACGCAGGAAACCTCTCTAATTTAACAGAGATGGAGAACGATGCTAGATACACCTTTGTTAAAGGTGATATTTGTGATAGAAATTTCCTTGAAGACCTTTTTAAAAAGTATAATTTCACAGGAGTTATTCATTTTGCAGCAGAATCACATGTAGATAACTCTATTAAAAATCCAGATACTTTTATTAAAACCAATATTTTTGGAACCTTTAATTTATTAGATGCTGCAAAAAATTATTGGATGGATGCTGCAAGTAACTATCATAAAGAATTTAAAAATGCTAGATTTCATCATATTTCTACTGATGAAGTCTATGGTGCTTTAGGAGAAACAGGATTGTTTACGGAAGTAACACCTTATGCACCTAACAGTCCATATAGTGCGTCAAAAGCATCTTCAGATTTTATGGTAAGAAGTTATTTTCATACCTATGGATTAAATGTTGTGACAACAAATTGCTCTAATAATTATGGGCCAAAACAACATGATGAGAAGCTGATTCCTACAATTATTCGAAAAGCAATTTCTGGAGAAAATATTCCCATTTATGGTGATGGAAAAAATATTAGAGATTGGTTGTATGTTTTAGACCATTGTAAAGGAATAGAGCTTGCTTATCAAAATGGTAAAGCAGGAGAAACTTACAATGTTGGGGGAAAAAATGAGCATAATAATTTGTATATTGCTACTACAATTTGTGCTATTTTAGATGAAATACTTCCGAAAAAAGCATCATATAAAAAACAAATAACATTTGTAGAAGATAGATTAGGTCACGATTTTAGATATGCAATTGATGCCTCTAAAATAGAAAATGAGTTAAACTGGAAAGCGGATGAAAGCTTTGATGAAGGCATCAAAAAAACCATTAAATGGTATTTGAAAAAATATAAACAATGAAAGGAATAGTTTTAGCAGGTGGTTCAGGTACAAGATTACATCCTCTAACTTTATCGGTAAGCAAGCAATTGATGCCTGTGTATGATAAACCTATGATTTACTACCCTTTATCAACATTAATTTCAGCAGGAATTAGGGATATTTTAATTATTTCGACTCCACAAGACTTGCCATTGTTTCAAAAGTTACTAGGAAATGGAAATCAACTTAGATGTAATTTTCAATATGAAGTTCAAGAAAACCCAAATGGATTAGCAGAAGCTTTTTTAATTGCAGAAGCTTTTATTGCTGACCAGAGTGTTGCTCTTATTTTAGGAGACAACATTTTTTATGGCTCTGGATTATCAAAATTATTAAGAGAAAACACAAATCCTGAAGGAGGAATCGTGTATGCTTATCATGTAAATGATCCAGAAAGATATGGAGTTGTTGAATTTGATGAGCATCAGAATGCAATATCAATAGAAGAAAAACCGAAAGAGCCAAAATCTAATTTTGCAGTTCCTGGTATTTATTTTTATGATAACTCTGTTGTAGAAAAAGCAAAAAAATTAGCTCCAAGTAAAAGAGGAGAATTAGAAATTACAGACATAAATAAAGCGTATTTAAAGGAAGGTAATTTATCTGTCAGGATCTTGGATAGAGGCACAGCTTGGTTAGATACAGGTACTTTTAAATCATTAATTCAGGCAAGTAATTTTGTAGCCGTTATTGAAGAAAGACAAGGTTTAAAAGTAGGCTCAATAGAAGAAGCGGCTTTTACAAGTGGTTTTATAAATAAAAAAGAATTACAAGAATTAGCGAAACCACTTTTAAAAAGTGGTTATGGTAAAAATTTGATGGAAATTTAATGAAAGTAGAAAAAACACAATTAGAAGGTTGTTTTGTTATAGAACCAAAAATATTTGATGATAATAGAGGAAGTTTCTTTGAAAGTTTTAATAAAACAGTATTCGAAAAATTAATAGGTCTTAAAATAGATTTTGTACAAGACAATCAATCTATTTCTCAAAGAGGAATTTTAAGAGGTTTGCATATACAAAGAGGTGCATTTGCTCAAACGAAATTAGTTAGAGTTATTCAAGGAAAAGTATTAGATGTAGTTGTAGATGTAAGGAAGAATTCAAAAACATTTGGGCACTCTTTTTCTTGTGTTTTATCCGGAGAAAATAATAAGCAATTATTTATTCCAAAAGGATTTTTACATGGTTTTTCTGTTCTTGAAGATAACACCATATTCGCCTATAAATGTGATAATTATTATAGCAAAGAATCAGAAGATGGTGTTTTATTCAATGACCCAGAACTTAATATTGATTGGATGTTAGAAGAAGAGGAGATTGTTTTGTCAGAGAAAGATAAAGAGTTAAAAACGTTCAATAAATTTAAATAACGTATAAATAAAACAATGTTTTAAGATTATACCGTTTCACATTTAGAGAACTAAAAAATTCATAGTTGTAAGTTATGAAAAAAGTAGTAGCATTATTGCCGATGAAAGGCACTTCAGAAAGAGTTCCCAACAAAAATTTAAAATTTTTTAATGGAAAACCATTGTATCATTATGTAATGAATACTCTTTTAAAATCAAAATTTATTGATTTAGTTATTGTGAATACAGATAGTGAGTTTTTAAAATCAGATATATTATTAAATTTTAAAGATAGAGTTAAAGTTGTTGATAGAAATAATGAAGTTTGTGGTAATTATGTTTCTATGAATAAAGTTTTAGAGCAAGATATTTCTTCGATAGATTCAGAAATTTATATTCAAACCCATAGTACAAATCCTTTACTAAAAGTAGAAACGATAGATAGAGCGATTGAAAAAATGATTTCATCTTTAAAGATACAAGACAATGATTCTGTTTTTGCGGTTTCTAGAACACAAAAAAGGTTTTATAATAAGGATGCTACTCCGATGAATCATGATCCTAAAATGTTAGTAACGCAGCATTTAGAACCAATATTTGAAGAAAATTCGTGTTTCTATGTTTTTACAAAAAAAAGTTTTTTAAATACTGAAAGTAGAATAGGAGAAAAACCGTTTATGTATGAAATTGATAAAATTGAATCTACTGATATTGATGAACCAGAAGATTTTATTATTGCAGAAGCACTGCATAAATTATTAAGATAATTTTCATATAAAGAATTAGAAATTATAAAGGAAAGATAAAAAAGTATAAAGCACATGAAACATTTTTCACACGTTAAGAGTCTTTTAAAAGAGAAATTACAAAATAAAGAGTTATCAATTGGATCATGGTTAACAATTCCTCATCAAGCGGTAATTGAAATTATGAGTACAGCTGGATTTGAGTGGCTAACAATAGACATGGAACATTCACCGATTAGTATAGAAACTATTATGAATTTAATAGGCCATATTCAAGGTAATGGAATGCAAGCGTTAGTTCGTGTAAGTAAAAATGAAGAAGTTGCCATTAAAAGAGTTTTAGATGCTGGAGCAGATGGTGTAATTGTGCCAATGATTAAAAATAAAGAAGAGGCTATTGAAGCTGTTAGTTTTGTTAAATATCCTCCTTTAGGAAAACGGGGTGTTGGTTTAAATAGAGCTCAAAAATACGGAACAGCGTTTGATACATATCAAGATTGGGTTAAAAACAATGCAGTTGTAATTGCTCAAATAGAACATATTGACGCTGTTAATAATTTAGAAGAGATATTTTCTGTTCCTGGAATAGATGGTATTATTGTTGGACCATATGACTTGTCTGCATCAATGGGCTTTCCTGGTGAATATGATAGAGAAGATGTTAAGGCAGCTCTTGAAAGAATAGATGTTGTTGCTAAAAAATTAAATAAACCCCTCGGTTTTCATATTGTAGAATCTGATCATTCAAAAATTTTGGAAAAGATTGCTAAAGGGTACTCATTTTTGGCATTTAGTTTAGACTTTTTCTTTTTAGGGGATAAAGCAAGGCAAGAAATGAATTTGTTAAAGCAAAAATTATAGTATGAAAAAAGTTTTGGTTTTTGGAGGTTTTGGTTTTTTAGGATATTATCTTTTAAAAGAACTTTTATCTAGAGGATATGAAGTGGTCGTAGCAGATATTAAGGATAATTTTGAATTTAAAGAGAGAGTTCATTACATTCATTGCGATATATCAGATCAAAAACAAGTAGATACTGTTTTTCAAAATCAAAATTATGATATCGTATATAATTTAGCAGGCTTTGCAAATTTAGATTTTTCAATAGAAGCACCTTTAAAAACGATGCAACTAAATGTTATTGGGAATATGTATATTTTAGAAGCTTGCGTTAATGCTAATATTAAGAAGTTTGTGTATGCAAGTAGTGCATATGCTATGAGTAATAAAGGATCTTTTTACGGAATAAGTAAATTGGCTTCAGAAAAAATTATAGAGGAATATCATAAAAAATATGATTTAGATTTTACAATTTTAAGGTATGGTTCTGTGTATTCAGAAAGAGAGTATGATAATAATTACATCTATAATCTTGTAAGAAAAGCAGTTTTAGAAAATATAATTGATCACAAAGGAGATGGTGATGAAATAAGGGAATATATTCATGCAGGAGACGCTGCTAAATTATCAGTTGATGTAATTGAATCCGATAAGTTTAATAATGTTCATGTAATATTAACAGGTCCAGAAAGAATAAAACGTTCTGAATTGTTTAATATGATAAACGAAATTTTAAACAATAAAATTGAAATAAAGTATAACTTTAATAAGTACAACAATCATTATAAATTCACCCCATATTCTTTTGAACCTTCTTTAAGTAGAAAATTAACCGCTAATCCACATATTGATATGGGACAAGGTCTATTAGAATGTATTAGAGCTGTTCATGAAAATGAAAAATAAAAATCAAAATATATTTACAACTAATACTCAAAATTTTAATCAATTTTCAGCTAACTTTATAAAAGAAAAATTAGAAAAAATAAAGCATAAAAATGTAATTAATATTGCGCTATCGGGAGGTAGTACTCCGATACCAATTTTAAATATTTTGAAAGGGTTTAAATTGAATTGGGATAAATTTAATTTTTTCTTGGTGGATGAACGTTTTGTAAATGTAAATAGTGACGAGAGTAATTATAAAAACATTAATGCCTCTTTTTTTAAAGATATTTCAAGTGTTAATTTTCCGATGCTCCAAGAAAATCTTTCTTTAGATCAGACCGTTATATCTTATCGTAAAAAAATAGAAAAGAATTTAAAATTTGTAAAACCTAACTTACCAAAATTTGATTTAATTATTTTAGGAATGGGTGAAGATGGTCATACAGCCTCTTTATTTCCAAATACAGAAGCATTAAATGAGCAAGATAATTTTGTTGTAAAAAATTACGTACCTCAATTAGATAGTTTTAGAATAACATTAAGCTATCCCACATTATTAAATTGCGAGGAAAGTATAATTCTAATTAAAGGGAAAGAAAAAGAAGAAATTTTTGAAGAGATAATTTGTGGTGAAGGTTTAAAATACCCAATAACAAAGCTTCTAAACTCAAAAACAAACTGGATTATTGGTGTGTAATATGAAAATTAAAAATATATTTTTTGACTTTGACGGGGTTATAGCAGAATCTGTTAGAGCAAAAACAGAAGCTTTTAGAGAAATGTATTCACCTTATGGAGAAGAAATTGCAAACGAAGTAGTAGATTACCATATTAAACACGGAGGTATTTCTCGATTTGAAAAGTTTAAGTATTGGGGAAATAAATTTTTTAATAAAGATCTTTCTGAAGATAGCGTAAATGAGTTGGCGAAACAATTTTCTGATTTAGTGTTAAATAAAGTAATTGCCTCTGAAGAAGTACCGGGGGTAAATGCGTTTATAAAAAAATATTCTAAAGAATTAAATTTTTGGATTATCACAGGAACACCAACTTCCGAAATTGAAATTATAGCGAATGAAAGAGGTTTAACAAATTATTTTTTAGGAATCCATGGTTCACCTAAAAATAAACGTTATTGGACAGAATATTTATTGAAAAAGCATAATTTAAAAAGAGAAGAAACTTTATTTATTGGAGATGCAACTACAGATTTAGATGCAGCAACATTCTCGAATTTACATTTCGCATTAAGGGAAAATGAAGAAAATCAAGAAATTTTCAAGAATTATGAAGGGAATAGATTCAAAGATTTCTTTGAATTTGAAGAAAATTTTAAAAACAATATTTAGTTATTTTAAAAAATTATGAAAGTATTATTAACGACCACATCATTTCAAGATACTCCGGGTGTTCACCAAGATTTGTTATATAGTCAAGGTTTTGATATTGATACGCTTAGAGGTCCAGTATTAGAAGCGGAATTATTACCAATTATACAAAACTATGACGCTGTAATTTGTGGTGATGATGAATATACAGCTGCTGTAATTAAAAAAGGAGTAGAAGGTAATCTTAAGTATTTATGTAAATACGGTGTTGGTTTAGATCGAATAGATTTAAAAGCGGCAAAAAAACATAATGTTCCTGTAACAAATTGTCCTTCAGTAAATCAAGTATCTGTTTCAGAACATGTTTTAGCATTATTATTCATGTACGAAAAAAATATTCATGTGCAACATAATTCAGTTCAATCTGGAAGTTGGAAACGCTGGGTTGGCAATGAAATAGAGGGTAGAACAATTGGTATTATAGGTTTAGGCGCAGTTGGTAAAGAACTTGCCAAAAAATCTAGTGCTTTAGGTATGAAAGTTCTTGCTTTCGATGTATATAAAGACGAAGCTTTTTTATCAAAATATGATGAGGTTACTTTTGTAGATTCTTTAGATTTGATATTTGAGCAAGCAGATGTTATTAGTCTGCATTTACCGCATACACCTAAAACAGAAAATTTGATTAGTAGAGAGGTTCTCTTTAATAAGTTAAAAAGAAATCCAATTCTTATTAATACTGCAAGAGGAATGTTAGTTGATTCAGTAGCTTTAATAGAAGGCCTTAAGGAAAATAAAATAAGAGCATATCTAACAGATGTTTTAACTCATGAACCTATGTTAGATAGTGAGGTTTTAAGAGGTGTTGATAATATTGTAATTACACCTCATGTAGGTTCTAGAACTTATCAAAGTGTTCAAAGACAAGGTTCTATGGCAGTAAATAATTTATTAAACCTTATTAAAATTGAAAGCTAAACTTTATCATTTACAGATATTTTTTTTAAGCCTTCTTGGGTTTTATCCTTTGTTAAAATTTGATTGGTCTTCAAAAATTCTGTTTGCATTCTGTTTGATTTCTATTATTAGTGGGATTTTAAACAAGAATGTAAATTTTACAAGAAAGAGTTTTTTGAAATTTTTACTGATGATAGCTTATTTTTTAATGCTCATCATTTCAATAATTTACTCATCAAATAAAGATGCATCCTTTAAAAGAATTATACAATTTGTCCCATTATTAATCATACCTTTTCTTATATCATTTGTAGATTTTAGGATATCAAAAAAAAAGTTGTCTTCTATTTTTATACTTTTTATTTGTATAAATATAATGTATACGGTTTTTATTACGTACCTTTTTTTAAGTAATCCTGATCGATTAGAATTTAGTTTAAAGCACTATTTACTCGATTATGATAAGTTTCAATTCATAATTAATAATAACCTATATAGTCCTTATTTTTTAGTTCATAAACCCTATTTTTCGATGGGTTTTGTATTGTGTGCAATTTTTTCTTTGCATACTTTTTTTAAAAGTACTTCAAAAAAATATTTTATTCAAATACTGTATTTATTGGTGTTCATTTATTTTTCATTTTGGGTGTTTTATGCCTTTTCTTTCCCTAACGTAATTGCTCTTTTATTAAGTGTTGTATTACTACTATATTTAAATTTAAAGCAAAAAACATTTTTTTCTGCGTTTGTTTTATTTTTAGTTTTTTCTGCTGTTTTTTTAAATATAAAGTCAAAAGATGTTGATGTGCAAAGAGGGTTTAACTTTGTTAAATCTTTTACGAATGACAAAAAATATGAAGTGAATGATACAAGATATGAAGTTTATAAATCGGTTGTTAATATTATTAGAAAAAGCAGTTTTTCTGAAGTGTTATTTGGTTTTGGTATAGGAGACGTTCAGGACAAGTTAAATGGGGAATATAAAAATAGTTTATCTCTTCATAAAAGTAAAAATATTTTATATTTTTCGGAAGAATTTAATCATAAATATTGGCATAAAAATAATATTCATATAATTGCGAATGAAGAAGCCTCACCAAAAAAGAAGAACAATGCTGATTTAATTGTCTTAGATAATTCATTTAAAGATGTTTCTCATAATATATGTTCCGAAGTAAAAGTTGCAAAAGAAGGGGTATATACTTTTTCAGTTTTTGTAAAGAAAAGTAATTTTGATAAGATAATTTTAAGACTTGGAGAATTGAATCAAAGAGCTGTTTTTGATGTAGAAAAAGGAGAGTTATTTCAAAAATTAAATGTAAAAAAAGCAGAAATTAAGAAGCTTCCTAATAATTGGTATAGGTGCTCTATTACTGTTGATTTAAAGAAAGATGGTTTGGCTTTAATAGGGTTGCCTAACGATAAAGGAGATTATGTTTATCGTAGTAAATCGGATAAAAGTTTACATTTTTGGGGTGTCCAACTTGAAAAAGGTGCGTTAACTCCGTATGTTAAAAATAACAATGAACAGCTTCAAATTGCACTAGATGAAAAATTAAATACACATAGTAATTACTTGTACTTTCTACTAGCTACAGGGTTAGTCGGTTTATTTACTTTTTTAATATTTATATTATATTTATTTAAAATATCACTAAAACCAATAAATGCACTTAAGTTATCATTTTGTATAATTATAGTTTTAAATTGCTTAACAGAAAATATTTTATCTAGACATTGGGGTTTAATGTTTTTTACATTTATGTTAATTCTGTTATTTAGTAATAAAAAAAAATTAATAAAAGAGTAATTTGAAAAGACTATATAATACATATATAAAAAATAATTTAGGGTTAATAAATCTCTTTGGTAAAATTTTTGGAAGATTTTTGTTTCTTCTATTAACATCTTTTTTTGCATACAAACTTTCGTTCAAGGATTTTGCAGCTTTTGCCATATTTTGGACTACTTTAAGAATGTTAACCTTCTTTTCTGCAAATAATCTTTATATAATTTATTTTAATGAAGTAAGAGAGAGCTTAATTGATAAAAAAGAATGGCCAGCTAAAGTTTCTAGTAATATTCTTTTTACTTTTATTCCTTTTGGATTATTATCTTCTATAGCCTCTTTTTTTATTTTTGATAATCTGTTTATTGCAGTATTAATGTTTCCTTCAATATTGTTATTTATTATCATTAGAAATATCTCGGAATTCTCAAAATCAGATAACTCAGTTTATCTTTCTATCTTTATTGAAGATTTTCTGTTTTATTTTATCTTTTTTGTCACCGGTATTATTAGTGTTTACCTTTATAATAGCTTATTGGGAATAGTGATGTCTTTATTTTTAACAGTTTTAATAACAGCGATAACTAGTTTAATTTTATTTAAGACTAAGTTTAACTTTAGAATAAATACTTTTAAAATAAGGTTTAAAGATTTTTCTTTTATAGATTTAAGATTAGGTATGAATTATACAATTTTAAGAGGAAATGAATTTTTGTCTAGTTTTTTTGTTCGATATTTAGGGCAAATTTATTTTGGAGATATTTTTGTTTCATATGCTCATATCATGTATCAATTTTACAATTTATTTACACTAATTACGATGTCTGTGATCTCTGGTATGCAATCAAAAATAACGATAAAAAAAGATTTTATTTTCGATAAAAGGTTTGTTAAACAAACCTATATTAAAATTTTAAAAACAGTTACTCCATTTGTTTTTGGAATAATACTTATTATTATTATTTTTAATTCGCAGATTTTGGGTTTATTTTTCCCTAAGTATATTCAATATAATGAGTTGTTAGTGAAAATATCATTTATTGGTTTAATATATATGGTATTTCAGCCCTTAGTTTTTATTCTTCTTTATAATAATAAGGTGTCTAATCTTAAATTATTAAATTTTACACAATATATAGGCATTACTACTTTATATTTATTGCCTTTTATTTTTCCAAAATTTAATGAACAATATTGGTTGCTGATGGCAATGACTATCTTTATAATAATTCAAGGCTTGTTTTCAATTGTAAGTTTTAAGACAATTAAATGATATATTTTTATGTACTTTTATTAAGAATAGTTGCATATTTAGAGGGGCCACAAAAAATAATAGCTTTTCTAATTGTATTTGCTATGATGTCTTATTCCACTATAAAAAGAATACCCACTAAAAGTTTAATGAAAATTTCAAAATATAATTTTTATGTTTTGATTTTAGGTCTCTCAATATTTCTACATGGTTTAATATTTGGCGAAGTTTTATTAAGAGATGTCGCAGTGTTATTAACCTATTGGATTTGGCTTATTTTCACATTCACTTACTTCAAAAATAAATCAATAAGGCAATGTCTTAATTATATACTTATCACTTTTTTAATATTTAATATTGCTAATTTGGTTTACTTTAAGCTTTATTTTGGAGATCAAAAAGCAGGTATTAACAGTATAATGTCATTATTAGGTATCTATGGTTATAGGGTGTATTTTCCTTTATCTTCAGGAGCAAATATATACGCTTCACAACTCGCACTTAACTCTTTAATTGTCTTATATTTTTTTAAGTTATCTAAAAATAAACTTTTGTATGCAATAATTTATTTGTTTTATTTATACATGTTAATTATTGCTGACTCTCGACTAATATTAATGTTTTCATTAGCTTTTTCTTTAATTTATTGGTTTTCATTAAATACTCTTTTAACTTTTTTCAAAAAATTTTGGTGGGCTATTGGGATATTTATTTTTGGCTTTTTATTTATTTTTTATGGAACGAATCTATTTGATTCATTTAAAAGAGCGGGTGAGTTAGATGGTAGAGCATTATCCAGAATTGAAATTTGGTCATTAGCTAAAGACGTCATTTTTTCAGATTATCATATCATTACAGGTTATGGCTTAAATGGTTTTGAAAATAATCTATTAGAATCTTCACAGAAAATTTTCGAGAAGCAATATCTACAAACTTCACATAATTTTTTAATACAAAATATAATAGATTTTGGTATTATAGGGATTGTAATTATTTTATATTTGATTTTTGAAATTTTAAAAATGATGAGAAAATTAAAATCTCAAATTATTTCTATTTTAATAGTGATGCTATTGTTTATGGGGGTTACAGAGTCTATTCCCTCTTTTTATTCTTTTGAGCCAACAGTATTTTTTATAGTAATATTATCGATTATATTAACACAGAATGAAAGAGAAATTAGTTGAAATTTTAAAAGTTCTAACCTATTATCCTAGAAAGTTTTTAGACTTCTTATTGTATTATTTATATTTTAAAAATAAAAATGATTGGAGTATTTTAAAACCATTTTCAAATAAACCAGTTTTAATAGTTGGTAATGGTCCAAGTTTAAATAAAACACCTTTAGATAAAGTAAATAACTCTTTTGTTTCTATCGGTATGAATAAAATAAATTTAATTTATGATAAAAGTTCTTGGAGACCAGATATAATTACATGTGTAAATGGTTTTGTAATTAATCAAAATAAAGAATACTTTAACAAAACTAATAGAACTTTAATTTTGCCAGTAAGAGCGTTCTATTTAGGTGTTAGACCACGAAAGAATGTATTGTTTGTGAATCTAAAAGATCAAAATAAAATTGAAAAAAATATAGAAAAGGTTTTATCTACTGGTTGTACAGTTACTTTTACAGCACTTCAAATTGCAGCTTATTTAAATCCTAAATCTGTAAATATTGTTGGGGTTGATCATAGCTTTGTTGTTGAAAAAGGACCTTTAGTACAAAAATTTAAAGGAGATGATATGAACCATTTTAGTAAAGATTATTTTAAAAATCAATATTGGGGATTACCAGATTTAGAAGGAAGTGAAGAATTATATAAAATATCAAAAGATTATTTTAATTCCATTGAAGTTCCAATAACTGACTATACCGTTAACGGAAAATTAAGAATTTTTAACAAAGGCGAAGTAAAATCCTTATATTAAAAAACAGATAATTTCTTACTTTATAAATTTACATTAAGCGCATTTTAAGTTGTATCTAAATAAAGCATATATTGGTAATTCATCAATAATTATAAGAGAACGATTAAGTGAAAAATAATAAAAACATTTTAATAATATCTCCTTTTTTTTACCCTGAACCCATTTCTACAGGTAAATTTAATACTGATTTTGCAATTGCCTTAAAAAACGATGGTCATGATGTAACGATGTTATGTTATCATCCTTTTTATCCAGATTGGAAAATAAAAGAAAGTCAAGAAGAATTAAACGGAATTAAAATAATTAGAGGAGGAAAGTATTTAGCTTTTTCTAAAAAAACGATTGTAAGAAGAATTATTTTAGAAATTAGTTTTGCATTTTTTGTTTTGAGAAAAATAAAAAAGCATCAAAAAAACAAAGACATTGTAATCCCTGTTTTTCCCCCGAGTTTTGCTTTTTATTGCATTTTACCATTCTTGAATAAATCAATTAAAAAGGTTGGAATGGTGCATGATCTACAGGAGGTTTATTCCTCTGATAAAAAGGGGTTTACAAATAAATTTATTCGTTTATTTATCCACATAATAGAAAGAAAATGTTATCGAAGTTGTACTAAATTAGTTTTTCTATCCAAGGAAATGAAGGAGCAAGCAAAAGAGTTATATGCTTTACAAGAAAATAAACTCGAGGTTCAATATCCTTTTATCACAATAAAAGATAAGCGAACAAATGATTTAGAGCACCTTTTTGATAAAGAAAAGAAACATGTAGTATATTCTGGTGCTTTAGGAGAAAAACAAAATCCAGTAAGATTATTTGATTTTTTTGATCAAGCTTCAGTAAGCACTAAAAACACTATTTTTCATTTTTTTTCTAGAGGAGACACTTTTAATAAGTTAAAAAAAATGAATACAAATTCAAGAATTCATTTTCATGGGTTAGTAGAAAAAGAACATTTAGAAGAATTATATCACAAAAGCGATGTTCAAATTATCCCCCAAAAAGAAGGGACATCTAAAGGGTCTTTGCCTTCAAAACTACCTAATTTACTAGCTTCAGATTGTAAAGTATTTCTCATCACTGACGACAATAGTGAGCTAAAAAGATTATTTAAAAATAATAATTTAGATTTTGTAGTTACAAGTTGGAATATAAAAGAGCTTGTTAACTCTCTTATTATATTAATAGATAAACCCATAGATTTTTGCCATCAAAAAGCGGTTGCAAAAAACTTTTTTACAATTGATAAAATGATTTTGAAACTTTTACGTTAAAACAATATATTTGTTTTAAATAATTAGACAAACTTGAAGAAAAGATACTCCTATTTAATAAGACCATTTCAGATAATTATAGATGTTTTTATTATAAATATCATAGTTTATCTCATTTATGATAAACAATATTATAATATTTATTTTCTTTCTTATATCACAATTTTTTGGCTACTTACTTCTTATTTCTTTGGTTTTTACAAGGTTTACAGATATACAAGGTTTTTTAGATTATTTACTTTATTAGGAAAACAGTTTTTAATATTTATCCTTGGCTATTTTGCCTATTTTGGTATTTTTAGAGAAGGAGATATTGTGAACAACCAGTTTTTAATATTAACTTCTATCATTATAAGTATCTCTTTCTGTAAGTTTTTTTGGTTTTTTCTTTTAAAAAAATATAGATCATTTGGAAAAAATTATAGAACAACAGTTGTTGTTGGTTTTGATGATTCATCAAAAAACATCATTAAGCTATTTAAAAGTAAATCTAATCTAGGTTATAAGTATCTTGGTTTTTTCTCTGACAAAGTTTTTACTAAAAAAGAATATTTAGGAAATTTAGATAGTGTTTTTGAATATGCAAAAGAAAATACAGTCGATGAAATATATTGTTCATTAACTCTACTAACGAAAGACCAAATAAAGAAAATAAACAAGTTTGCCTTAGATCAAAATATTTTTTTAAAGTTAATTCCAAACTCAAGTGAGTTGTATAGTAAAAATCAAAGTGTAGAATTTTACGATGACACTCTAATGGTTTTAAATGTCAGTAAACTTCCTTTTGAGTTTGCAGAAAATTTTTATGTAAAAAGAGTCTTTGATATCTTCTTTTCTTTTTTTGTGTGTATTTTTATTTTATCGTGGCTTATACCAATTCTTTGGATATTAGTTAAATTTGAATCTAAGGGACCATTAATTTTTAAGCAGAAAAGAGAAGGTATTAATGGTAATGAATTTATATGTTACAAATTTAGGTCTATGGAAATAAATGCTTTTTCAGATCAAGTTCACACTACAAAACATGATACAAGAGTTACAAAAATGGGAACATTTTTAAGAAAAACAAGTGTGGATGAATTACCTCAATTTTTTAATGTTTTGTTAGGAGATATGAGTGTTGTTGGACCTAGGCCACATTTAGAAAGCCTATCTTTAGTGTATCAGAAAGATGTAAATGACTATCTAAAAAGGCATATTGTAAAGCCAGGTATTACTGGTTTGGCGCAGATAAGTGGTTATAGAGGTGAAATTAAAAAAAGATCAGATATTAAAAATAGAGTACGTTTTGATATATTTTATATAGAAAATTGGTCTTTTTTATTAGATCTTAAAATTATTCTTAAAACTATTTTAAACGTTTTTAAAGGAGAAGAAAAAGCATATTAATTATGATAACAGCTTCAGTTGTTTTATTTAATGAGAACCTAGAAACTATAAAAAAAACAGTTGATTCTTTTTTAAAAACACCTTTAGAGAAAAAACTTTTTTTAATAGATAATTCACCAGAAAATAGATTAGAAAAATACTTTAAACATCCAGATATACAATATTTTTTTACTGGAAAAAATATTGGTTTTGGAAAAGCACATAATTTAGTTCTAGATGAACTAGATGCTGACTTTCATTTAATTTTAAACCCAGATGTTACTTTTTCTCCTAATGTAATTCTAGATTTAATTACCGAGCTTTTAAATAATACCGATGTTTCTTTTATTACTCCAAAAGTTCTTTTCCCAAATAAAGAAAACCAATACGTTTGTAGAAAGCATCCGACTTTTTTTGATTTGATAAATAGGAAATTCAAAATCTCAAAACCTGAAACTATAAACAATGAATATAGAAATCAAGATTTAGAAAAATCATTTTGTCCTGAATTTATTCATGGATGTTTTATGCTTTTTAAAACAGCAGACTTTAAATCTCTAGGAGGCTTTGATGAGCGTTATTTTTTATACTTGGAGGATGCAGATATTTGTAGAGAAATTCAAAAAATAGAAAAAAAGATTTTATATTTCCCAAATGTCGAAATTACACATCAACATCAAAAAGGCTCGTCAAAAAGTTTAAAACTATTCATACATCACCTTTCATCAGCTATTAAATATTTTTTAAAGTGGGGATTCTAATTAAAAGTTAACTGCTTTAATAATTTAGGCTCAAGTAAAAATGTCTTTCTTTTGAAAGCGTGAATCCAAAGAATTTAAAATATATTTGCAGTCATAACAACACAACAACAAACATGAATGTACTTATTTTAGGATCTGGAGGTAGAGAGCATGCTTTTACTTTAAAACTATTAGAAAGCAATAAAATCAATCAACTTTTTGTTGCTCCTGGAAACGCAGGAACACATAAAATTGCAACAAATATCAATATAAACCCAACAGATTTTCAAGCGGTAAAAAACGTTGTTTTAAAAAATGATATTCAAATGGTTGTTGTTGGCCCTGAAGCGCCTTTAGTTGAAGGTATTCACGATTTCTTTTTAGATGATATTGATTTGAAAAACATTTCTGTTATTGGACCTAAAAAAGACGGAGCTCTGTTAGAAGGAAGTAAGGATTTCTCAAAACAGTTTATGCAAAAACATGGAGTTCCAACTGCAAAATATCAATCATTTACAAAAGAAAATTTAGAAGAAGGTTTTGCCTTTTTAGAAACTTTACAACCTCCTTTTGTTTTAAAGGCTGATGGTTTAGCAGCAGGTAAAGGAGTTTTGATTTTAAATTCTTTGGATGAAGCAAAAGCTGAATTAGAAGAAATGGTTGCGAATCAGAAATTTGGAGAAGCTTCTTCAACAGTTGTAATTGAAGAGTTTTTAAAAGGAATAGAATTGTCTGTTTTTGTTTTGACCGATGGGAAAAATTATAAAATTTTACCATCAGCAAAAGATTACAAAAGGATTGGTGAAGGAGATACTGGTTTAAATACTGGTGGAATGGGAGCGATTTCGCCTGTGCCATTTGCAGACGAATCTTTTTTAAATAAAGTAGAAGAATTGGTTGTGAAACCTACAATTACCGGTTTACAAAAAGATGGAATTGATTACAGAGGTTTTATTTTTATTGGATTAATGAATGATAATGGAAACCCTTCTGTAGTTGAATATAATGTAAGGATGGGTGATCCAGAAACAGAAGTTGTTTTGCCTAGAATAGAATCTGATTTATTTGATTTATTTGAAGGTGTAGCTAATCAAACTTTAGATAAAAAATCCTTTTCAGTAACAGAAAAAACAGCAGTAACTGTGATGTTAGTTTCTGGAGGTTATCCAGAAGAGTATGAGAAAAATAAAGAAATTACGGGTTTTGAATCGGTAGAAGAATCCATAGTTTTTCATGCAGGAACTAAAATTAAAGAGAATCAAGTAGTTACAAATGGTGGAAGAGTTATGGCGATAACTTCTTTTGGTAATTCAATTGACGAAGCTTTAGAGAAAAGTTATAACAGCGTCAATAAGATTCATTTTGATAAAATAAATTTCAGAAAAGATATCGGCTTTGATGTAGTATAATTCTAGAATTTATCTAGCTTTTTCAAGGGTGAAAGAAAATTCTGAACCTTCACCATAAGTGCTTTTTAGTAAAATATTTTCATCATGAGCTTCTACAATGTGTTTTACAATGGAGAGTCCTAAACCAGAGCCTCCTTGTTCACGAGACCTACTTTGATCTACTCTATAGAATCTTTCAAATAAACGTGAAATGTGTTCTTTTTGGATACCTTCTCCATTATCAATAACTTTGATAATGAATTTTGTTTCACTATAATTTTCAACTCCAAGAAAGGTTGTCCCATTAGGATTTCCATATTTAATAGAGTTTACAATTAAGTTAATTAGTATTTGTTCAATTTTTTCAATATCACCTTTTACAAAAACAGGAAACTCATAAACTTGATCAAATTGAAGTGTAATGTTTCTTTTCTTTGCTTTCATTTCTAGCAAATCAAACACATTTTGAATAAGTTCAAGAATGTTAAATACGCCAATATTTAGTTTCATGCCATCATTTTCTAATTTGGCAATCATATCTAAGTCTTTTATAACAGCAACCAGTCTTTCTACACCCTTATTAGCTCTGTCTAAATACTTCATTCGTATTTGCTTGTCATTCACAGCACCTTCCATTAAGGTTAAAATATAACCTTGAACTGTAAAAAGAGGTGTTTTTAATTCATGAGCAAGATTGCCTAGAAAATCACGTCTAAAAGAATCTCTTTCAGTTAAACTTTCTATTTCTAAACGTTTGCCTTCTACAAACTTTTGCATACTTTTAGAAAGCTTTTCTATATCTGTTGTTGTAGATTCTTTTTTAAGATCGTTTACGTTTAAGATAGAAACGTCTTCATATATTTTTTTTAAACGTCTGTAAATAAATCTTTCAGCTCTATATTGAATTATAAAAAATGAAATTATAAAAATTGCTGTTATAGAAATTAAAATACTCGCAACACCTAAGTATTTATTAAAGATAAAGTACGAAATGGCAGTTATAGATACAGAAAGTAATGTTAAATATACTGCTGACCAAAGAGCATATGAGTAAGTTTTTTTTAGTTTCAAAAAAAAGTATTTATTTGTTTATTTATCTAAGTCTTCTAGCACAAATTTATAGCCTACTCCTTTTACAGTTTTAAAATGATCATCACCTATTTTTTCACGTAGTTTTCTAATGTGTACATCTATAGTTCTACCTCCAACTACCACTTCATTTCCCCAAACGGTATCTAAAATAACTTCTCTTTTAAAAACTTTTCCTGGTTTTGACGTTAGTAAAGAAAAGAGCTCGAATTCTTTTCTTGGAAGTGAAATTCTTTTTCCGGCTTTGTAAACGACGTATTCATCTCTATCAATAACAATATCTCCAACTTTAAAAGTCTCTTCACTTTCTTCTTCGGTTTTTAACCTCCTTAATAAAGACCTTATTTTGCTTATTAAGACTTTTGGTTTTATAGGTTTTGTAATATAATCATCAGCACCAGCCTCGAATCCAGCGACTTGTGAGTAGTCTTCTCCTCTGGCAGTTAGAAATGATATAATTACATTCTCTAAAGATTTTATTTTCCTGATTTTTTCACAAGCTTCAATACCATCCATCTCTGGCATCATTATGTCTAATAAAATTAAATGAGGCACATTTTTTTTAGCAGATTTTATAGCTTCTAGTCCGTTATTAGCAGTAAATATTTGATAACCTTCGTTTTTTAAATTATATCCAACAATTTCTAGAATATCTGGCTCATCATCAACCAGCAAAATTTTAATATCGTTTTTATTCATGATCTCTTTAAAAGATAAGTATCAAAAATACAGCTAATTCTAGTATAATAACAAGTTCTTAACAATCATTTAATCTTAGAGGTTTTACTTTACTTTTAAATAACATTGGGTAAAATGTTGAAAAATAGGTATCTATTTTTTTTAAAAACTTATTTAACAATTAATTAATGTTTAACTAATAACTAAAAAAAACAAATATTTCCTATATTTACATCTAATTAAATTAAAAGAACACATGGAAAAAAAATACTTTTTTACTTTATTAATGACATTAATTACAGCTGTGTCTTTTGGACAAGTTATTATAGCTGAAGATTTTTCTTATACCGACGGTAGCCTTGTTGGAAATAGTACATGGGAAAACGTAAGTGGTACAGCAGGTGACTTACTAGTTACATCAGGTCAAGCTGTAGTTCAACATGGAACTCCAAGTGAGGATGTCAAAATTACATTTGCCGAAGTTTCGGGCGATATTTATGTGGGTTTTGATTTTACCGTTGATGATTTAGGAGCGCCTTATAGTGGTGGAACTGACTATGAATATTTTGTTCACTTAGGATTTAAGGCTAGAATGGATATTCAAGCAGGAACAACAGGTGGAGATTTTACCGTAGGAATTTCGTCTGGTGGTAGTACTGCTGAAGCAACTTTGGCTACTGATTTAACATTTGGCCAAACATATAGAGCTATTATAAAGTTTGATCAAGTAACTGGTACGGCTCAACTTTGGATAAGCCCTGCAGTATCAACTGATACATCTATCTCTGGTTCAGGAGTTGGTGCTTTCACGATTCCTAGCTTTGATTTAAGACAGTCTGATTCATCTGAAAACGAAACTATTCGTGTTGATGATTTAATGATTGGTCAAACCTTTAATGATGTATTAGTCTTTGCTGCTACTGCTTCAGTAAAAAATAATCGTATAGAAGGTTTTGCAACCTATCCAAATCCAATTACAAACAATACGTTTACAATTACTAGCAATAGTAATAGTAAAAAAGAGTTTATTATTTTTAATGTTTTAGGGAAGAAAGTGCTTTCATCAAGTTTTTCTGGTGTAAAATCAGATGTTGATGTTTCTACTATTTCTTCTGGAGTTTACATTTTAAAAGTAACTGAAGGTGGTAAAACTGCTACTAAGAAATTAGTAATCAGATAAAACAATTTAAAATTTTCTTACGATAAAAGCTCCAAATTAATTTTTGGGGCTTTTATTTTTTTACTACCTTTCTTCTGAAAAAGAAAAAATAATACGCTATGAACCTTACTTACAAGTTAA